>ENA-OXEY01000342-OXEY01000342.1-human-gut-metagenome-genome-assembly--contig:-NODE-342-length-21115-cov-14.229962_pt1 | contig 21115 bp, 13 predicted proteins | sample MGYA00249365_ERZ652263 | MGnify/ENA primary metagenome ERZ652263 (study PRJEB26925, sample SAMN05826763) | human gut metagenome | biome: ENVO:2100002; feature: ENVO:00000062; material: ENVO:00002003...
CTTGCTTCGTACAATGGAGCTGATATGCATAAATATAATACGTTATACACTCACAGACCAGATTGTCATGTTTTCCCCGAATCATCATAAATAATTGCGCAAACATTAGAAATAATGTATACTATTAATGGTTTTTTACTATCATATTGATTACTCACACAAAATGGAGGTACGCGTATGTTAAAGGTTGGTATGCTTACAAGTGGTGGAGATTGTCAGGCACTCAATGCTGCCATGAGAGGTGTCGCAAAGTCTCTTTACAGAGCTGTGGAAGATGTAGAGATTATCGGATTTGAAGAAGGCTACAAGGGTCTTATCTACGGTGATTTCAAAGTTATGAAAAAAAGTGATTTTTCAGGAATTCTTACAGAGGGCGGCACAATAATAGGAAGCTCCAGACAGCCTTTTAAGCTTATGCGTGTACCGGATGAGAATGGATTTGATAAGGTAGAGGCGATGAAGAAGAATTATAAGTCGCTTGGTCTTGATTGTCTTGTGGTGCTCGGCGGAAACGGAACACACAAGACGGCGAATCTTCTGAGGGAGGAGGGACTCAATGTTGTGACACTCCCTAAGACGATAGACAATGACCTCTGGGGTACGGACATGACCTTCGGCTTCCAGAGTGCGGTCAATATAGCGACGAATGCAATTGACTGTATCCACACTACCGCTTCCTCACACGGAAGAGTATTTATCGTGGAGGTGATGGGACATAAGGTCGGGTGGCTTACACTTCACGCAGGTATTGCGGGCGGAGCGGATATCATTCTTATACCTGAGATTCCATACGATATCAAGTCGGTTGTCGCAGCACTCAACAGAAGAACCAAGGCGGGGAAGAACTTCTCAATACTTGCTGTTGCCGAGGGTGCAATATCCAAGCAGGATGCGGCACTTCCTAAGAAGGAGCTTAAGCAGAAACTCAAGGATAACCCATATCCTTCAGTATCATACAAGATAGGAAGCGAGATACAGGAACTCACGGGTCAGGAGGTTCGTATAACTGTTCCGGGACATACGCAGCGAGGTGGAAGTCCTTGCCCTTATGACAGAGTGCTTGCTTCAAGACTGGGTGCGGCTGCGGCTAAGCTCATCATAGACAAGCAGTACGGCTATATGGTTGGAATTAAAAATGGTGAGATTGTTAAGGTTCCGCTTGCGGATGTAGCGGGCAGGCTTAAGATGGTGGACCCTAATGCGTCCATAATCAACGAAGCGAAGATGTTGGGCATAAGCTTCGGAGATTGATGTGAGGATGAATTAAGACAGCTTTTAGAGAGCTATGAAGGCTGCAGTTACCGATGGAATGCATTAGGATGAACAGAGAGATAGCTATAAAAGTAGATAGAATATAAGGAATTGTAACTATGTCATATACAGCTTTATATAGAAAATGGCGACCGTCGACCTTTGACGAGGTCAAGGGGCAGGATCATATTGTGACCACGCTCAAGAATCAGGTGATAAATGACCGAATAGGACATGCATACCTGTTCTGCGGAACGAGAGGTACAGGTAAGACCTCGGTCGCAAAGATACTTGCAAAGGCGGTCAACTGCGCTCACCCTGTGGACGGAAATCCATGTGGCGAGTGTGAGGTGTGCCGTGCCGTTGCGGCGGGGGCGAGCATGAACGTGATAGAGATAGATGCCGCTTCCAACAATGGTGTTGACAATATAAGAGAAATCAAGGAGGAGGTAGCATATCCTCCGACGCAGGGGCGTTTCAAGGTATATATAATCGACGAGGTCCACATGCTCTCAATAGGAGCCTTCAATGCACTGTTAAAGACGCTTGAGGAGCCGCCTGCCTATGTAATATTTATCCTTGCAACAACAGAAGCACATAAGATACCTATAACCATCCTGTCACGCTGCCAGAGATACGATTTTAAGAGGATTTCCATAGATACCATAAGTGCGAGACTGTCAGAGCTTATGGTGGCGGAGGATATCAGTGCGGACGAGAGAGCGTTAAGGTATGTGGCAAAGGCTGCCGATGGATCCATGAGAGACGCGCTGAGTCTTCTGGATCAGTGCCTTGCATTCTATATGGGGCAGGAGCTGAAGTACGAGAATGTGCTTGAGGTCTTAGGTGCCGTTGACACTGAGGTATTTTCTGACTTTTTCAGGGGAATCGTTGCCGGGGATGCGATTGGACTCATCCATAAGCTTGAGAAGATAATAATTGACGGAAGAGACTTAAGTCAGTTCGTGTCCGATTTCACATGGTATCTGAGAAATCTTATGCTGCTGCAGTCACAGACGGATGCCTCCGATGTGCTTGAGATGTCTGAAGAGAATATGAAGCTTCTTAAGGAGGACGCAAAGCTTACGGATTTGAATGGTGTCATGCGCTATATCAGAATATTTTCTGAATTGTCCGGTCAGCTCAAAAGTTCAAGCCAGAAGCGTGTGATGGTTGAGGTCGCGCTCATCAAGATGACACAGCCTGCTATGGAGAAGGGCTTAAATGACGCGCTGATGGACAGAATAGCAGTCCTTGAAAGACGGATGGATACAGGGCTTGAGGCAGCGGCAAGAGCTATGGCTGCCGGGGGCTTTGCGGCGGGAGCCGGGGCACTTACAGGTGACAATGGTGGCATGACGGCGGATGCAGCTATCGGTGGAACACAGGCGGGCATGGGTGCTAAGCCGAAGCCGGCGCGCTCCGAGGACATAACGGAGGTCATCAGGAACTGGCGCTCAATATGCAATGGATTGTCGATGGCATTGAAGCCGATTCTTGAGCACTATACAACCAAGGCGAACGGCGGCGGTAATAAGCTCCAGCTCATATATGAGGATGCGACCTACTATTCCATGGTATCAAGGCAGGAGGCTATCGACACGATAAAGCAGGCGATAGCCGCAAAGACAGGGCTTGACATGGAGATAGAAGTGATACATGCTGAGAGCGGAACGGATGTCTCACAGGAGTACGATACCCTTGAGGATATATGCAGAATGAATATCGTGGAGGAAGACTTCTAGGATTTTGTTGTAGACATATTTTGATTATTAAAATATAATATAATATTGTCTGGACTTGAAAATATATGTTTGGCGGATATGCCATGCCTTAGAGCCGGAATGGTTTTACGGAATGGCTTTTAACATTTAATTACAGAATAAAGGAGAATTTTATTATGGCAAAAAGAGGCGGTTTTCCGGGTGCTATGCCTGGTAATATGAATAATCTGATGAAGCAGGCACAGAAGATGCAGCGTCAGATGGAGGAGACTACAAAGGAGCTTGAGGAGAAGGAAATTACAGCGTCGGCGGGCGGCGGTGCGGTTTCCGTAACGGTTTCCGGCAAAAAGGAGGTTACCAAGGTCACAATTGACCCTGAGGCAGTTGATACGGATGATATCGAGATGTTAGAGGATATGATTATGGCAGCGACCAATGAGGCGCTCAGACAGATTGAGGAGCTGTCACAGGCTTCGATGGCTAAGATTACAGGAGGACTTGGTGGTCTTGGCGGAGGCTTCCCATTCTAATGGAATACTACGGAAGTCAGATTAATAAGCTTATCGAGGAGCTTTCAAGGCTCCCGGGAATAGGTGCTAAGTCGGCACAGCGTCTTGCATTCCACATTATTGGAATGCCTAGAGAGCAGGTGGACAGTCTCTCAAGTGCCATTGTAAATGCCAAGACGAATGTAAGATACTGTAGCTGCTGTTGTACACTGACAGATGAAGAGCTGTGTCCGATATGCAGCAATCCAAGCCGCAACCACAGGGTTATCATGGTTGTGGAAAACACGAGGGACATGGCAGCGTATGAGAAAACACAGAAGTACGATGGTGTGTATCATGTCCTTCACGGTGCTATATCTCCGATGCTTGGCATAGGACCTAACGATATTAAACTCAAGGAGCTTATGAAGCGCCTTGAGGGTGATGTGGACGAAGTTATTATTGCCACCAATTCAAGTCTGGAAGGGGAAACAACGGCAATGTACATAAGCAAGCTTGTAAAGCCTACCGGAATCAAGGTAAGCCGTATAGCGAGCGGCGTGCCGGTTGGCGGTGACCTGGAGAATATAGATGAGGTGACACTGCTTCGTGCACTTGAGGGAAGAACACAGTTGTAGGGGTCATTGTCAATGCCGCAGGAGAATATTTTAGTAAACGATATAATAACAGATCACAGAGAGCGTATGCTGAACCTTAAGAAGTATTACCCGTTCTTCAAGCTGTCGGAGGTGTCCTTTTCATGGTACAGGGAAGGGATGTACGACAGCCTTGACATGGGGTATATTCTCATGGCGGTACTGCGCTTTTTTATTGAGGAAAACAATTTCAAGGAGAGGGACGTCACCTATACGGAATATGCCGCCTTTATGAGCAGGTGTATAAGACGTGACTTCAAGCTCAATCCGCCTTCGGGGGATATGAGCATTCTTGTTGAATATATTTTTGACAAATTAAAAAATGACGGTAAGCCGTTCATTTTCCGGTATTTTGATCCGGTTGACAGAAAGAAAAAGATATCAAGGGTGAGACTTATCGAGAGCCGCATAGAGGACGGAACGGTATGGTATTCAATCAGCCCGGAGGGAATCGAGTTCTATCTGGACACGAAGGAAATCAAGGACGAGAGCAGGATAAGCGTTGAGCAGCTCCTTCTTGAGAAGATGATACAGTCTAAGGATTTCAAGGGTGGAACGGATGTGGTGCGCCGCATAAACAAAGAGGTGGACTGTCTGTGGCTCAGGAAAAACCGTGTAATGTCGCTGCTTGCCTCGGATATTTTTTCCGGGCTTGAGGCGTATGAGGATTTTTTTGCCACAGGAGTAAAGTGGTTCGAGGAGGAGCAGAAGCTCTTTATAAAGAATTCAGAGCTTATACAGGCGGCTCAGAAAAGAGCGGAGACGGACAAAAATAATGATGATTATGCCTCGTATCTCAAGATAACGGGAGAAATATACCAGCTTGATACGGAGCTTAAGATAGCCATGAATAATCATCTGAAGCTGTTGTCAGCATGCACCCGGCTTGGGATAATGGCAGATGAGATGGTAAAAAAGGCGAAGCTTGGAAGGCTGAGACCGAGCTTTGATTTCAGAAATGCGCTGGAGCTTGCCATGAAGAAGGATGACATAACACTTCTTGGCATGCTGGTGCGCCCTATAATGGGACTCAACACCAAAAAAACCTTGGGGATAAAAAGAATCGAGGATCTGATAACCTACAAGCCGGGACGCGATGACAAGGCGGAGCTTATCACAGACACCATTCCGGAGAATATCGTATATGATGATGAGCTTGAGGATGAGAGAATACGCGGCAACTATTCGGCACTCATAAAGGTTCTGTTATCGCTCCTAAAGAGAAGGGACTGCATTGACCTCAGAACCTTCAACGAATGTGCCGCGAGGATTTTCGGCGAGGAGCTGTTTGAGAATGGTGACTACTACTCATTCATTGTGCATCTGTGCCAGAAAAAGGAGTACAGCTTCGAGGCGGACAGACAGAAGCCGGAGACATTTCTTGATGAAATCTTCCATGACTGTGCCCAGACCCAGGAATACGCTTCCTGTCTCGGAACCCACTTCACCATAACCCCCGCCGACCCACCCGATGAAATCGAGCTTGCAGAAGGCTTCACGATATCTAACATACACTTTACAAAACAGTAAAAACTAAAACAACGCTACATTACTTATAACTATGCCAACCCAAGCCTTGAAGCTGTAAACAATTAACAATAATCTTAATTTATATTTACATTTACTAGGCTTGAAACCAAACAGTTGTGTAATTTAACTATATTGCAAGCCGGGTACTTTGCAGCCGTCGGTACTTAGCGGCTGTATTTTAGCCGCTTATGTACCGCTACGAGCTGCAATGTAGCGAGAGCGGGCCCGGCGGTAATATAGTTAAATTACACAACGTATGGGTTAATAATAAAGTAGAAAGGAACACACACACATGGAGCAACGCAATCTGGAAAAAGCCCTTGAGCTTGCCGCCGCATTGATAAGAGGAGACAGAGTGAGCGCGTCAGGCGGCAATGTGGCACTCTATGAGGAATATTCGTCCAATTCGCAGGTATATGATGCGCTCAGGCTGATTTTAAAGAAGTTCGGGCTGGAGCTTTATGAATATAATAATGCACTGTTTGTCAGTGCGGATGAGGATAACGCCGGCATGGGAGATGCCGGCTTTGGCTTTACTAATGAGGAGCTGAGGCACGCTCTTGGTGTCAGGGTGAACAAGGAGCTTTTTTTGTGTTATCTTATAATATACTGTACCATGACGGAATTCTATAAGACGTCGGGCAGCTACACCTACACGGAGTTCGTAAGACATGAGGATGTCATAAAGGCTGTTGACAGCGCTTTGGTGAAGGTTATTGACCCTTCGGCAGGGCTTGTGCTTGATGATGTTGAGGAGAACAGCTTTAAAACGCTTGCGCTGCTGTGGGATGAGCTTCCTGTCACGTCGACCGATGACGTTCAGGGACAGAGAGCCGCCAGAAATTCCAAGACGGGCTATGTTAAACTTACGTTTAACTTTCTTGTGGCTCAGGGGCTTTTCGTGGAAAATCAGGATAAATATTATCCGACAGACAGGTTCAAGGCTATGGCGGAGAATTATTACAGTATCAACAGAGGCAGGCTATACGAGATATTAACAAGGGAAGAACAGGAGGCACAGAATGCCACAGATTAACAGAATCAGGGTCAACAATATAAAATATAATTTTGGCACTCAGTTCTACGATGATTTTCTGATGCGTTTTTCGTGCAGGAACACCATATATGACCTTGCAAACGGCGGAGGTAAGAGTGTGCTCATGCTTCTTCTGCTTCAGACGATGCTTCCGAACTGTACTCTTGACGAGAAGCAGCCTGTGGAGAAGCTGTTCGCGCAGCCGGGAGGAAGCACCACGATACATTCGCTTGTGGAGTGGAAATTAGATTCCTGCGATGTAAGGAACGGCTACAGGTACATGACCTGCGGCTTCTGCGCGCGTAAGGCGAGGGCAGGTGAGGACGCCGAGGGCGAGCAGAAGACGGGAATAGAGTATTTTAACTACTGTATTTTTTACAGGGAGTTCGGGGACAATGATATCAAGAATCTTCCGTTGTCCGATGGCAGGGAGAGAATTACCTACAATGGGCTGAAGGCATACCTGCGCGACCTTGAGAAGAAGGACTTCGGTGTGAAGGTGCGGCTTTTTGAGCGCAAGGGGGATTACCTAAGCTTTATAAATGACTATGGAATCTATGAGAGCCACTGGGAGCTGGTAAGGGGAATCAATAAGACCGAGGGACATGTCAGGACTTATTTTGAGAGTAATTACAGAACCACCAGAAAGGTTGTCGAGGATTTACTGATAGAGGAGATTATTGAGAAGTCATACAACAACCGTATCCGCGGCGGTAACGGCGATGATGAGATGTCAAAGACCCTTCTTGAGATAAAGGATAAGCTATTGGAGCTTGCAAAGAGAAGGGAGACGATGGATAATTACGATAAGGAGATTAAGCTCATATCCGATTTTTCCACCAAGGTGGCAGACTTCGGAAATATATTTGAGCGCAAGGAGGAGGGAAAGAACAGACTCTTTAAGTACCTTCTCATGGCGCAGGCGCAGACGAAGAAGAACGAAGCGCAGGCGCAGAAGCTTGCCGCGGATATAGCGGGTATAAGGCAGGCACAGCTTGAGGAAGAGAGGCTTATATCGGCGGCGCTTATCGCCGATGAGGAGGCGGAGCTTAGAAAGGTGCGTGCTCTGGTGGACAGCCTTTCGGAGAGCTATGAGCAGGCAGAGAAGAGCTTCGATAAAAAGAAGGAGGAGCTTGAGCTTTCCTACGCGGCGGAGGACTATGCGGATTATGTAAGGCAGGAGAGGAGCCTTGCGGAGCTTAAGCAGTACATTGACAACCGCAGCAGGGGAAGAGAGGACCTTGCAAAGGAGCTTGAAGGTCTGGCAGCGGCGAAGCACGCATATATGGCGGAGGAGCTTTCCGTAACCGGGCACAGCCTTAGTGAAACAGAGGCAGAATTGCAGGAGAGCACGGAAGCGCTTGATAATCTTAGAGAGAATTACCGCATGAGCGATAACGAGTGTGCGAGAATCGACGGAGAGCTGGCCGGATACCGGAGGCAGGTTAAGGAGCTTGAGGGCGAGCTTGCAGGTAAGTTAAAAGCAACGCCGCTCCTTGTGACGGAGAATGCGCCGGCGGAGGCAGAGCGCTATGGGGAAAATATCGCGGCATTGAAGGAAGCACTTGCGGCATTGGGTGATGAGCAAGCTAAGCTTAAGCTAAAGAGCGACAGTGATATAAATGAGCATGCGCAGACAACAGCGCAGCTGCAGATTTGCAGTAACAATATAGAGAAGCTTGAAAAAGAGCTTGCGGAGGCTAAGGACAGGGAGCGGGAGCTTGCTGCGCTTGCGAAGGTGTACGGTGAGCCGGATACGGATAATCTGCTTAGGTCACTTGGAGGTATTTATGACAGAATACTTTCACAGCGTGAACAGTTAAAAAATAAGAAGAGTGAGACACAGGGCTATATAAGCGCCATAGAGAACCTTAAACCTGTAGATTCCGATGGTGTTAAGAGAATGTGCGAATATCTTTCGAGCAGATATGAGGGAAGCGTTGTGAGCGGCGCCGAATATCTGAGGGAGAAAACAAGCGATGAATGTGCCACGCTCGCAGCACGTTTTCCGTACCTTCCGTATTCCGTGCTTGCGGGTGAGGACTATGACAGTATATGCCGTGACAGGAATGTAATGGCAATGGACTGCGGAGTAGTCCCGATAATAAGACTGTCGGCAGTGGAAGCACTGTTAGAGAACGATAATGAACCGGCGGTGCCGCAGGATGAGGACAACTATATGCTTGCGTGCCGTGACCTGTCATTTATATATGATGAGGCGGGACGTCAGGCGGGGATAAGGAAGGCGTCGGAGGAGCTTGAGCAGATAAATGCAGAGCTTGTGAAGCTTGAGGACCGATATGAGGCGGTAAAGAGCGACTATGAGAGGGTGAGCGGTTACGCATGCACACCACTGAAAAATACTTCGGAGCTTGAGCTGCTTCTTGCAGGTCAGAGGTCGGAGCTTGAACAACTTGGCAGCCGGCTTGAAAGACTTGCCGATATCAATGAGGGCGCAAAGGAGCGCTCCCTGCAGATATCAGGTCAGAGGTCGGAGCTTGAAAGGAAGCTTTCGGAAAGTATTGAGATAAGGGATAAGCTTGAGGATATAGTGCGCCTCAGTGAAAGGCTTGCCGAGTATTCGCAGGAGATAAAAAAGAGCGAAGCTGATAAGGAATCGGCAGTCAAGGCAAGGAGGCTCTCAAAGGAGCTGTGCGAGAGCAGGGAGAGGGCATTTAAGGAGCTGGAGAATAAAAGAAATATACTTCAGGAGACTATAGCTAAGATAAAAAAGACATGGGAGCGGTACGCTCCTTACTATAAGGAGCAGGCAGGCACCGAAGCTGAACAGGAAGAAGTGAATGTCACGGCAGACGAGATAGACGCGAAATTTAATGCGATATATTCACTTATCACTGATGAGCTGGGAGATATAGCGGACAAGGAAAAGCTCATGGCTAACTGCACGGCGGCAATGGAAAAGGCGGAGCGCTCGATGCTTTACAGAGGTGTGAGCCTTGAGAGGGCAAAGGAGCTTGACAGCCGTGGACTTTTAAAGGAGAAGAGCAATGCGCAGATAAATGCCATGGCTGATGAGCAGGAGAAGCTCAGGCAGAACATGAAGAACCTGCAGGGGGAGCTTGATGCTGCCAGCACACAGATGAACAGGATTGAGGGAAGCTGTGAGTACGCGAAAAGAAGCTATGAGGAGCATTACGGAGAGTATATGCCTGTGGAAATAAATAATCCTCAGGAATATGCAGGGCAGCACAAGGCGGAGCTTTCGAGGCTTAAGAAGGAGCTTTCAAGACTTTCGGGGCTTGAAAAGGATAATCTCAAGGAGCAGACGGCATGTATGGTGATGCAGAAGGATCTTGAACGCATGGTAAGGACTGCCGCTCCGGATGCAGATGATATTATAAGCCGGATGACAACCGAGGGCGCGGATGAAGGCAGTGTGTACGATGAGAAGCTCACCAACGAAATGTATGAGGAGGCAGGGCGTACCTTTGACGGTGTGTTGAAGGAGGAACAGAAAAAGCGCACTGCATTCACCAGGGCACGAGATCTGCTTGTCGATGAGCTTATGAGTCTTAATGCGTATGAGCTTGCACAGGAGGTGAAGCAGAATGTCCTTCCTCCGCAGACACAGGAGGAGGCAGCGGCTCTCACGGATGCGCTTGGAACAACCAAGGACTGTATTGAATTAGAGCGCGGCAGAATAAGCAGAGGCATTGAGGACATGGAGCTTATCAAGAGCAATTTTGAGAACAGATGTGTCCAGATATGCACCAATATACGCTCTGAGCTTGAAAGGCTGGATAAGCTTTCAAGAATCACTCTTGACGAGGAAGCTATTCCGGTATTGTCATTGCAGATTCCGTATGTGAAGGAAGAAATGTATAAAGACAGGATGTCTGTATATATTAATGAGACGGTATCCCTGGCAGAGGGCTTCAGGACTATGGACGAGAGGCTTAAATTCATAAGGGGAAGGCTCTGCTGGAAGAGACTGTTCTCCGTCATAGTTACGGACATGAACAGTATAAGATTAAGCCTGTACAAGCGTGAGAGGATAAAGGATCAGAGCCGTTATCTGCGCTATGAGGAGGCAGTCGGAAGTACAGGGCAGTCACAGGGTATATATATCCAGTTCCTTGTCTCTGTGATCAATTATATTGCAAGCATAAACGCAGGAGGAAAAGAGGCAGCAGTGCTCGGAAAGACGATATTCATTGATAATCCGTTCGGTGCGGCGAAGGATATATATATCTGGGAACCTATCTTTAAGCTTTTAAAGACCAACCATGTCCAGCTCATTGTCCCGGCGCGAGGAGCTACTCCGGCTATAACAGGACGATTCGATGTCAATTATGTACTTGGACAGAGACTTGTGGATAAAAAACAGCAGACAGTTGTGGTCGATTACCACAGTCAGGTAGCAGAGAGCGAACTTGAATACGAAAGACTAACTTTTTCACAGGAAAGTTTTGATTTTCTCTAGGTGCTGTGATAAACTGGAAAAAAGCATGTAATGTGAGGTGAACATATTGGACAAGTATGAGTTGACCATTAAGATAGAAAAACTGGATAAGCTTGTAAAGAGCGGGGATTATGTCAATGCTGCCAAGGTTGCAGAGCAGCTTGAATGGAAGAAGATGAAACAGTGGACAGTCATGTCCAATGCTATAGAAGCGTATGTTGCAACAGGGAAATATGATAAGGCGAGAAATGTGTGCATTTATGCCTATAACCGTAAGCTTGGCGGAAGGAGACTTCTGGCAACTCTTATGGAGATGTATGTCAAGCTCGGTGAGCTGGATGATGCGGAGGAGATTTATCAGGAATATGTGGAGCTGGCACCGCGCGATGTGACCGGATATATCCTTCTGTATAAGTTAAAGCGCGCTAAGAAGGCACCTGTCGAGGAGCTTATAACCATTCTTCAGAACTACAAGGATAAGGAGCTTGACGAGGAGTATGAGTATGAGCTTGCGCTTCTCTACAGCGAGGCAGGACTTACCGACAAGTGTGTGAGGGAATGTGATGAGCTGGTGCTGTGGTTCGCAGATGGAATATATGTCGAGAAGGCGTTGAGACTTAAGCAGATGTATGTTCCGCTGACACCGGGGCAGATGGAGAAGCTTGCAAGGCTTGAGAAGCTGTCCTCGCTCGGAATAAACAGCTCAGCTGTGTATGACGGCATGGGCGGTGAGCCGGCGCAGACTGAAGCTGCAGCAACAGAGGCAGAGCCGGACACAGCTTATGGGTATGATGACCATGCGTACAATAATCATGGATACGATACTGACAACGCCGGTGCGTATGATAATGGAGAATATGATACCAGCGATATCAGTGCGCACGAAAAACATGAATATGATACCAGCGATACCCGGCAGGACTATAATATGTCTTATGAGCCGACTGCTGAGGGGGCAGAGGACTATGACAACGAGGCATTATATACCCTTGATGAAGAACCGGAGCAGTATGAGCAGCAGAAGCCGGGTATCGTTGAGGAGCCTGTGAGCCATGAGCCAGAGCCGGAAGAAACGGAAGAGCCGGAAGAGCCGGAAGAGCCGGAAGATTATGCCGAAGAGGCGGATTCTGCGGATGAGGAGAACAAGCCGGTATACATTGATGATATAGGAAACACAACAGAGTGGTCACCTATAGATATCGATAATGCTATATCAGCGCAGCCGGAGCCTGAAAAAGAAGTTAAACCACAGCCTTTAGAGAAAAAGCCTGCAAAGACAGCTATAAAAGAAGATATGCAGAAGCTTGAGCCGGATTATGATATAAGTATAAAGGTTCCCGACTATTCAGTATATGACACCAGAAACGTGCAACAGGAGCTTAAGGCGAATGTCAATGAGATAATGGAGGCATATAAGAACAGAGAGAGAACCGAGGCACTCAGGGAAGCGGCACAGCTTGAAGATATACAGGATGATTCTGAGCCTACGAAGGAAATTATAATCAACAAGCACCAGTGGCGCAAGGCGTCAAGGAATGCAGCAAAGACACATGACGACAATGGAAAAAAGGCTTCGCCCGGCAGTACTGTGTCCGACAGCAGGCTGCCAGATATTAATTCCCTGAAAAATGCCGATATAAGAGAAGTCACGCAGCAGCTTACGCTTGAACAGATGTCGGAGCTTGTAGCACAGCTTCAGGCTGAGCAGGAGCGGAGAAGGAGGGAGGCGGCAGCAGACCGCGAAGCCAACTCTTCACAGATGGACATAACACAGTGGCTTTCCGATTTAGATGATGAGGATGATGAGAAGCAGCCTGATAATCGTGCCACAAGGGAGATTCCTGTAGCTGAGATTAAGAAGATGGTTATGCCTGTCAAATCAGAAGAGGAACAGGCTGAGGCACCACAGCAGCATGCACAGGACAGAAGGCGGGAGCCTGCACAGACTGAGCAGAAGGCAGATGACTACAGCAAAGAGGAGAGGGAAGCTCTCGAGAGGACGGTCAGGGAGATAGCTGCGTCAATCAATCCGGATGAGAAACCGAAGGCAGAATCAGATAAGCAGGAGCCAGAAGCTGAGGAGGAAGAATTCGAGGAGATTCCGGATATAGATGACAATGAGAGCATCGAAGAGGAAAATGATGTAAACGATGAGTCAGATGAAACAGGAGGTGTGCCTGATCTTGAACATGCGATAAATGCCGGAATAGAGCAGATAATCGAGGATAATGCCAAGGCAGCTGTAGGAGTTTCTGATTCGGGAAGATATCTGCTCAAGGATGAGGAGAGAGTATATCTTGACAGATATTTATATATGTCCGGCATGGAGAAGAGGTTGTGCAGATACATCGGAGCTAAGAGAGCTGAGGCTGTGGGAAAGCTTGATAATGCAGGGCATGCAGCCATCATGGGCAGCCGCACCACCGATAAGACAGCCTTTGCAATCAATCTGTTTAAAGCACTTCATGTGTATGACGAAGACCGTGAGCAGAAGCTTGCGCGCATATCAGCGGAAAAGATAAATGAGAAGGGCTATGAGGTGTATGCGGATAAGCTCGCAGGTCAGACTCTCGTAATTGAGAATGCAGGACGGTTAAAGAGGGAAACACTTGTCTCAATGATGAAGCTTAGTCGCAACACATTGTTTATTATCATGGACGAAGAGTTCGAGATAAATAAGCTCTTTGCGGACAATCCGGATCTTGCGGATAATTTCACGGGCTGCTTTTTACTTAAGCAGTATACGGTAAATGAGCTTGTGGATATTGCCAAGGATTATGTGGAGAGTCAGGGATGGAGAGTCGAGGATAAGGCACTTTTAAAGCTGTATCTGATACTCAGCCAGGTTCCGAATGATGATCAGGGTAATGTTGTTGAACTGGTAAAGGAGATAATGAACCACGCTGCGGGACATGCGAAAAACAGGCTTGGCAATAAGCTTTTCGGCAGATTCCGTTCTGTTCTTACCATCAAGGAGGGTGACTTAAGCTCAGAGGATGAGTATGAAGATGACGAGGACGAAGAGAATACGGAAGCTGAGGAGGATACGCAGCCGGATGACTCTATAGAGAATGACAGGGATAAGCCTAAAAAAGAGAAAAAATCACGAGCCTGGAAGAAGAATAAGCAGGCAGAGAAAAAGGCTTCTTCTGATGATACAGAAGATAATGATGATTATGATGAAGATGATGAGTACGACGATGACTATGATGATGACGATGATTATGATGAATAGTCGACATTAGAAGGTATGCTATTATTGGCAGAAAATATTAAAATATAACCTGGAGGAGAAGGCAATGGGAAATGTAAAGGAAACAATTGAGAGCGGCAAAGCTGTTCTCGGAATCGAGTTCGGTTCAACAAGAATTAAGGCGGTACTCATTGATGAGAAGCATACACCGATAGCAGGGGGAAGCCATGAATGGGAGAACCGCTATGAGAATGGTGTGTGGACATACAGCCTTGATGACATATGGGGAGGTCTTACAGACTGCTATGCATCGTTGAAGGCGGATGTAAAGGAAAAATACGGAGTTACACTCAAAAGGCTTGGGGCAATAGGCTTTTCAGCCATGATGCACGGCTACATGGTATTTGATAAGGATGGGCAGCTTTTAGTTCCGTTCAGGACATGGAGAAACAGCATAACCGAGGAGGCAGCCGACGAGCTTACCTCACTTTTTAACTACAACATTCCTCAGAGATGGAGCATTGCCCATCTTTATCAGGCAATGTTAAATAATGAGGAGCACCTTCCGCGTATTGACTACATGACAACACTGGAGGGCTTCATACACTGGAAGCTTACCGGAAAGAGGGTTATCGGTGTCGGAGAAGCTTCCGGTATGTTCCCGATTGATACTGCAGCTAAGAATTATAATGCAAATATGGTAGGCAGATTCGACTCGCTCATCGAGGAGAGAAATGCACAGGGAGACAAGGCACAGCTTCCATGGAGACTCATGGATATTATGCCGAAGGTGCTTCTTGCGGGTGATGAGGCAGGAGTTCTCACAGCAGAGGGCGCAGTGCTCCTTGATAAGGATGGTGACCTTGAGGCGGGAATACCTATGTGCCCGCCTGAGGGAGATGCAGGAACAGGAATGACGGCCACCAATGCTGTTGCGGTGAGAACAGGAAATGTATCAGCCGGAACAAGTGTATTCGCAATGATAGTCATGGAGAAGGAGCTTTCCAAGGTATATCCTGAGATTGACCTTGTCACAACACCTACAGGAAATCTTGTATCAATGGTTCACTGCAACAACTGCACATCCGACCTCAACGCATGGGTCAACATATTCAAGGAATTCGAGGAAGCTCTCGGAATACCTGTTGATATGAATAAGCTCTTCTCAGTACTCTACAATAAGGCACTTGAGGGGGATGCAGACTGCGGCGGACTTATGTCCTATGGCTACATATCGGGCGAGAATATCACTCACATGGAGGAGGGAAGACCTCTGTTTGTGAGAAATACCAACAGTAAATTCAGTCTTGCCAACTTTATGAGAACACACCTTTACACATCACTCGGTGCTCTTAAGATAGGACTTGACATCCTGCTAAAGGAAGAGGGCGTTAAGGTGGATTCCATCACAGGACACGGCGGACTATTTAAGACCAAGGGGGTCGGCCAGAGCTTCCTTGCGGCAGCCATGGACGCTCCTATAACCGTTATGGAGACGGCAGGCGAGGGCGGTGCATGGGGAATGGCACTTCTTGCAGCATACATGATTAACAAAAATGACGGTGAGACACTTGACGATTACCTGAATAACAAGGTATTTGCCGGACAGACGGGAAGCACATTGGAGCCTGCAGCGGAGGATGTCAAAGGCTTTGATGAGTTTATCGAGCGATATAAGGCTGGTCTTGCGGTAGAAAGAGCGGCAGTGGATTCACTTTAATTTGAACGCGGAATAAGCAATCTCCCGCTTCAAGTGCGTAGAGCACTAAGCGGTGGGTAAGGGGGATGCGAACTGCGTTCATGAGCAAGCAGCGAAAGCGGATTGCGAATGTCCGCTTTACTAATCAATCACCTATATAAAGATCCGAGGCGTCAAAACATGCCGATTTAATTTAAGAGTGTATATAAATGTTTTGATACCGGAATCATATAAACAACGAGAAGGGAAGGTTTTATTATGTTAGAAGCGTTAAAAAAAGAAGTATACGAGGCTAATATGGAGCTTGTAAAGAGGGGACTTGTAATCTACACATGGGGAAATGTCAGCGGTATCGACAGGGAGAGCGGACTTGTTGTAATCAAGCCGAGCGGTGTCGAGTATGATGTTATGACACCTGATGACATGGTTGTTGTGGACATGGACGGAAAGGTTGTTGAGGGTAAGTACAAGCCTTCATCGGACACAGCTACACATCTTGTGCTCTATAAGCAGTATTCTGAGATTGGCGGTGTTGTACATACACATTCTAAGTGGGCAGTCACATTCGCGCAGGCGGGAATGGATATTCCGGCATTCGGAACAACACACGCAGACTATTTCTACGGCGATGTTCCATGCACAAGGGACTTGACAGCGCAGGAAATCTATGAGGCTTATGAGCTTAACACAGGAAATGTCATTGTAGAGACAGTCGGCGACACGGACGCCCTTGCCATTCCGGGAATCGTGGTAAAGAACCATGGCCCATTCGCATGGGGCAAGGCTGCCAAGGGAGCCGTATATAATGCGGTGGTTCTCGAGGCTGTCGCAGAGATGGCATACAACACCATGACACTCAATCCTAGAGTACAGAGAGTGCCACAGCACCTTCTTGACAAGCATTACTTCAGAAAGCACGGAGCAAATGCCTACTACGGACAGGGCGAGAACGAGGACCACTAAAGCTTTTGGGACAGGGGTCAGACCCCGTGTCCCAAGTCTGGGACGCGGGGTCTGACCCCTGTCCCGGCGCAAAGGAGTTGTCTGGCGATTAAAAGAAAATATGAAATAAATTGCGTGAATTAGAGGTGGATTTTGTACTGCACGGGCAGACAGAATCCACCTTTTTGCATGCGGCACCGGGGGCTGACCCTAAATAGTACTTGTTAATGCCATAAATGACTGCTATAATAATATAAAATAACAAGTTAGGAGTAATGCGTCTATATAAGAGGCACAAGTCAATTATGGCATTTTACTTATTGGGAGATTGTATAAGAGAACGGCGGGAGAGACTTGGGGTTACACAGGAGGAGCTGTGTGAGGGAATATGTTCTGTGCCTACACTGTCTAAAATAGAAAATGGCAAACAGGGCATGAGGTTAAACCAGTATATTGCAATTATGGAGAGATTGGGGCTGCCCGTAGAACCTTTAGGGGTGCGGGTCACAAGTGACGAAATGTACTGGTATAACATTAAGAGGGAAATAAGACATAGGCTGGCTTCACAGAAAGGGGATGTGGAGGAATTGCTGGATGAATTGAAGAATTGTCCGATTGGAATGGATAACATGACTGAGCAGTATATCACATTTGTGAGAGCCGGACTTAGGAGAGAAAAAGCTGGTTTTGATGATGAAATGCTTGAGTTGCTATTGCATGCAATACATTGTACCTATAGAAATTTTGATATAAACCAGATAAACAGCGTTAAGCTTCTTACCACGGATGAAATTCTGATAATTAATTGTATTGCCAGTGTGCTTAGAAAGCAGGGAAAGACCATGCAGGCAATAATGTGGCAGAAGTTTTTAAAGGAATACTTAGAGCACAGTAATGCTGATTATGATGAGATTGTAAATACATATCCGCTTATATTATTTAATCTCAGTAATTTGCTTATGGAGTGTAAAAAATATGATGAAGCACTGGAACTTTGTTCAACGGGTATAGAGTATTGTAATAAACATGGAAAACTTAATATGTTCATGCAATTATTGTACAATAAGTCGATATGCCTTGCAGAGTGCGGGGACAAAAAGCAGGCAGCACAGTTCATGACAACTGCCTATATCATAGCAAAGGCAAGAGGTGATGAGCACAGAGCTGCCATTATTGATGAGACCTTTGATGAATATAAACTAGATAAACTTATGCCGTAAAAATGTCATCTTCAAATGTTTGACATTCAATGAAATTGTCAGAAGATGGGGGTGTCTTGTCCGTGGCAGCTACAATATGAGTACATACATTTAAAAACAATAAAAATGAAATTACCAAAATGATATTTCTTTTCTTCATAAGGTAAACCTCCTAAATCTGATTATATAAATCAGAATACAACAACATAACTTAAAAGACCATTAAGCTACAAGAAAATTAAAATTTTCCTGTAACTTAATGGTCATATTGCGGAAAGGGTGTTATGCTTTGGTTGTATTCGGATACGGGAACATTAAACAGTAGCATAAAAAGAACATAAGAATGGGAGGTATAACTACAATGAAGAAAAAAATTAATTTATTTATTGCTATGATTTTGTCCGTGACGATGTTGTTCGGAAGTACAGTGTGTTTTGCCGCAGAGAATGACGCAGAGGTTGATAATACGCTGAGCGTGCAGAGTAATGAGAGTGTCAGGGCGGCAAGGTCTATGACGGACTCAAAACCTGTAACTATAAATGTTGGTACCACAGGAGTTATTGCATATGTGAATCTTAACTATGCGTGGGATGAGGGATATACGGGGTGGTTTACGGGAGCAAGTCTTACTGGAACATACGTGCCTGTAGGAACAAGTCTGGTTTTGAGGGATTTTACTACAAGTGACGTTGGGAATAGCAGTTATATTACCGTAACGGTCACTTATATAATTAATGGTGCGCAGTATAATGCATCCGCAACATTTTATGTAGATGAATGGGGCGAAGTATCCTAAACTAACATTTAACAGGCATATTTAAAATGTAAATTCACAACAACCCAAGCCGCGATAATCTTATGTTATCACGGCTTGGGTTAAAGTGGTATAAAGGAGAACCATTATGAATAAGAAAAAAAGATACAGTATATCCGTGCTCTTACTACTGGTAATAATGATCATTACCGCATGTACCGGAAAACAATCAGATTCAGCAGATAATGATATTGTGGCATATAAGCCGCAGTATTCCCAGTACGATTTAACTTTCGATGCTTCAGCAGGAGTGGAGCCTAACTTCCATGGAATGTTTGTTCAGGGAGATAGCCTGTACTGTATCTCAAGAGATGATAGCAGAATGGATATGGTCAATATAATTGATATTTCAACAGGGAAGCATAGTGAGAAACGGCTTGACTCCACGGCAAGCTATTACAGAACCGGGACGGGTTTTGCAGGCTTTAAATCCAAGAAGCTCACTATATATGACGAGAATTTCGACAAGACAGGTGAGGTGGATTTAAGTAAATTTATTGCAGAGCTGAATGCGTCAGGGGAATCTCTATTAATATATAATGGCAGCAATATTACTATGGATACAGAGGGCAATATCGGGATAGTGAGCAATATGAATACACTCTATATGGTTGACGCGAACGGAGTGCTGCTGTCAAGAACGGAATGTCCTGATAATATGAGCAGAATAGAAATGGTATTTGTTACCAATGCAGGAAGCTGGTATATTGTGTGTGGTGGTATGAATTATGGTGACACAGTATTCTACCCGGTGGATATAAAAAGTGGAACACTCGGTGATGGGATGGAAGATATACTGTATGGTGATAACAATACAGTGGTAGATATATGTCCGGTGGATGAGGATGATTTTTATATTTTTTCCCGAAATTATGTATATAGATATATTTCGGAAAGCGCAACTTCCGAAGAGCTGTGCTGTCTCAGGGATTATGGTGTGGAGATAGACAGTCAGGGAATGGGTGTTGGAAGTGGATTCGGGATGTTTACGGATAATATGCCGGGCATTATAAATTATACCGGCAGTCAGACGGAGGGGGATGCGGATGTAAGGAATATAGAACTCGTCACATTTGTTAAGACAGAGGGAAAGGCTGCACAGAGGACGGAGCTTGTCGCAGCAACAATATCTGAGCCTTCCTTTAAAGAACGTGAGGCGGTCATGCGGTTTAACAAGTATAATCCCGACTACTATATCACTTTCAAGACATATTTGGATGAGGACTATAACACAGATGATAGAAATGAGAAGCTCCGGCTTGCCCGGCAGAGCTTTAACAATGACCTTGTGAGTGGTAAGGGGGCGGACATATATTTTTCGCCTTATGGAGAACTTGATTTTGAGAATCTTGGAGAGAAAGGTGCGCTTGCGGATTTATATGAATTTATAGACGCGGACAGCGATATAAGCAGGGATGATTTTGTGCAGAGTATCCTTAAGGCTATGGAATATAAAGGAAAGCTGTATGCAGTGTCGCCTGATTTCAGCCTTAATACAATAGTTGGAAAGAAATCACTTCTGGGGCAGTATGATAAGTGGGATTACAATGCTGTGTATGAGCTTGCAAAGAGCCACCCTGATGCAATACTTTTTGCGAACAGTAATCAGGAGAATAATCTTGACAAATTTATGGCGTATTCGCTGGATATGTTCTATAACAGTGATACGGCGGAGTGCAGCTTTGACTCAGAGCAGTTCATAAAGCTGCTTGAACTGGCAAAGGGCAGTGGCACGGAATATGACAGCAGTGCCGATATCGGAGAGCTTCTCACGGATGAGAAGGTACTTCTGTATGAGGCACCGATAATTTTCTGGTATAATACACAGCTTTTGCCGTATTATTTTGGTGAGGATATAAGCTATGTCGGGTATCCGTCGAACGCTGAGAGTGGAACGGTGCTCAGATATTATTATCAGTGGGCTGTCAGCGGGCAGTCACAGCACAAGGATGGTGCATGGCAGTTTATAAAGAGCCTTTTTGACGATGCGTATCAGAAAAGCAGCTTTTATTTTCCTGTGATGAGGGCAAGCTTTGATGATGAGATAACTGAGGCGATGAATTATAGCGGAAGGAGTAAGACAGATCTAGCAAATGGTGTGGAAGTGCAATTACTGTCTCTTATACACATCTGACGCTGCCGACGAAGAGGATAGTGTAG
>ENA-OXEY01000366-OXEY01000366.1-human-gut-metagenome-genome-assembly--contig:-NODE-366-length-20398-cov-17.652657_pt1 | contig 20398 bp, 17 predicted proteins | sample MGYA00249365_ERZ652263 | MGnify/ENA primary metagenome ERZ652263 (study PRJEB26925, sample SAMN05826763) | human gut metagenome | biome: ENVO:2100002; feature: ENVO:00000062; material: ENVO:00002003...
AGTTCATTATAAACTCTTGGTCTTTCTTTTTTTCGGGACTATTCTTTTTTCACAGTCCCTTTTTGTTGTTTATGAATGTTAATTATCCGAGGGCATCAGTGTATTAAGAAATGTGAGTAATGCATCCTTTTGCTTTGGAGAAAGCTGATAAATGCGGCAGATCAGAGGATCATCTAGCAGGGAAGAGGTATCATCATCAAAAAAATCTTTTAAGGAAATATTTAGTGCTTCACAGATATAGGATAAAAATTCAATCGTTGGATTTTTGTTGCCAAGTTCAATATCTCTCAGATAGCTTTGGGAGATACCTGCTAAATTTGCCAGTTTATTTACCGAATAATTCTTTTTCTTTCTGTAATATGTTATTTTTTCTCCTATGTTCATAAATATATCCCCTTTGTTTCACAAACGGATTTCTAAAGTCAAATAAAATATGCCCAGAAGAAGAAAAAATATTCTGCATCCTATATGGGCATACGTTATCAAAGTAGCAAATAAAATTGAATTAAATTACAACTATAGATATTGACAATTAAATCTATAGAGATTAAACTAAATATAAATAAAGCAGGAAAAAGGAAGCTAAATGAATATTAGCTTAAAATTTTATTATGTGTGAAATGGAGAAATTGCTTATGAAAGGAAAAGAACTTCTTGTATATGTGAAGAAAGTGTTTGAAATGGAGTCTGCTATAAGAATTCAAGAAGAAGTTTTGAAAAAAAGTGGATGATGAAATGGAAAGACTTAATCATCCATATTATAAAGAGACATCTGGACTCTATAAATATGATTACCAGGCGGAACCAAAATATGAAGGATATTGCATGGATGATTATATAGGTGCATTTATTGTGTGGATAATATTATCAGTAATAATATTATTTATAGGAATTTTTACTTGGTTTTTAGAGTATGATGTAGGGGTGGAGGGCATATTTATAAGTGGTCAGCTTTCTTTTATTATTGTAGGAGGGTACATGTTTCTAGGGAGTCTCTCAGCAAGAGCATCTTTTAATGAGGAATGGTATAAAACAAAAGAATATAATGATTTAGTAAAAACTCAAACGGATAAAGATAATGAAGAAATAAAAAGAAAAAACGAAGAAATTATTGAATGGAATAATAACCATCGTCAGAAAATTGAAGCAAAGAAGGCTATACTTGATATTTATAGAGTTAAGCTTGTGGATATATTGAAAGAAACTAAAAATACGCTTGAAACTTATTATCGTAAAGATATTATATATCCTAAATATAGAAGCTTGATTCCGATATCTTCATTTTGTGATTATTTACAATCAGGTGTATGTGAAACGCTTGAAGGTCATGAGGGATGTTACAATAAATTTGATCTTGAAGTAAGACTTGATACGATAATAAGTAGAATAGATGATGTAATTGATAATCTTGATCAGATTAAATTTAATCAGCATACTCTTTATGAGGAAGTTGTAAAATGTAATGAAAAGCTTGATAATCTTTCTACTGGTATCAGTGAGATGACAAACAATATAACAGGAAGTATTGAAGAAGTAAAAGCTAAAACGGTTGCGGCTATTAATGGTAATGACCATTCAAATACGATGCTTGAATACTATGCAGAGGAGACATTACATAATGTAAATAATATAAAATGGCTGCAACAAATGGATTATATTGATCGTGGCGGACATGCTTGGTAAAGCAGAACAAAAATTATATGAAATAAGCTGGATGAAAAGTCTAATCCCACAGCTATGCTGGGGAGAATTTAAAGTAAATAAAGAAATGTTAAATCTAGTAAAACTAATAGATTTAGGATTAAGAGAACAGAAAGGATAATTTTATGAAGAAGAAATTTGTAGGGGTATTACTTATAGTAGCAATGACGGTTGTAACACTTGCAGGTTGTGGCGGAAAAGCAAATGTAAACAAAAAACCAGAAGTTTTGTCAGATTTATTTGATGGTAAACAAAGGGTTTGGTTTTATCTTGATAGGTCGGATTTGTATGATGGATTAGCATATGATACTGATGTAAAAGCTGTAATTATTACCGAAAATAAACAGGTTACAGGGTACTATTACAATTTGATTGGTATATATAACAAAGATATGATTTCAGGAGAAGAAGGACCTTTTGCCAATTCGAGATTTTTGTTAAGTGATTTTTCAGGATTAACGGATAGCGAAATAATAGAGAAAGTAAGTGAAACTTATGCAGATGGTTCAGTAACATATCCGATTGAAATTCAAACTAGTATAAAAAAATATACGTATGAAGGAGAAGAACTCCCTTATACAATAGAATACGATGGTGAATTAGATTCAAGTGGAAACGGATTGGAAAATGAAACTCTTTATTTTTTTGATACAATTCGTGATGTTATGTTTCCATTTAATCAATCATATCAAAATGAAACTCTTTATAGGTCATTTAAATTTGATTCGCTGGTTGAACCAACCGTAATAAAAGAAAAAGAATATATTGGAATACAAGATACAAGTGGGAATATGTTAATTACACTTAATAATTATGCCGAGTTTGAAAATATTATGCTTGATAAGCCGGAAGGCATGTAAAATAGAGGTATGTATATATAGCTGATATTAACATGGAACAGGATAGCTTTAAGTTGTTTCATAAAATCAATGATGTTTTATAAGTTATTTAGACCAGTAATTTTTGATAAAGTTACTGGTCTTTTGTGTATAGAAGAAATGGTCTTTTAACTGGAGATAAATCCCGGTGGTTGGATGATAACATTTTTCTACACACATCTTTTACACAATGTGGTTACTTTTCGTTTACAACTGTATATTTGCTATAAATGATCCACATAGGTTTACATGGGTGTAACAAAGGCAATGAACTTCGATAAGGTTCTGATAAAATATTTTCAGCATTTCTCCTAGTAGACAACAATCTCATTTTATGCCTATAATATTCCATAGACAGGTGTTTTTTTGCAGAGGAGGTCAAACGCATATGGCACCAAATGTAGCAATTGGAATACAGGATTTTTCTACAATTATCGAGAACAACTATTTTTATATAGATAAAACAGCTTTTTTGAAAGAATGGTGGGACAGTGGAGATAGTGTTACTTTGATCACAAGACCAAGACGTTTTGGAAAGACATTGACCATGAGTATGACCGAGCAGTTTTTTTCGCTGGAATATGCAGGGCGTTCTGATTTATTTGAGAGTTTCGAAATCTGGAAAAATAAGGAGTATCGCAAGCTGCAGGGAACTTATCCGGTCATCAGTCTTTCATTTGCCCGGATCAAAGAACGTGATTATGAGAAAACAAAACAGAAGATGTGTGAGATTTTAAGGAACATTTATATCAAGTTTTCTTATATCAAAGAGAGTGCAAGGCTGACGGATGCAGACCGGGTATATTATGACCGTATGCTGGTCGAAGATATAAGAGAGACAGATGCGACATCCTCACTTTATCAGTTATCAGATTTTCTCTATAGATATTATGGTAAAAAAGTGATCATTCTTTTAGATGAATACGACACTCCAATGCAGGAGGCATTTGTGGATGGTTACTGGGAAGAACTGGTGGCATTTACAAGAAGTCTGTTTAATTCAACGTTTAAGACGAATCCGGCATTGGAACGTGGAATCATGACTGGCATTACAAGAGCGAGTAAAGAGTCCATTTTTTCAGATCTGAATAATCTTGAAGTTGTGACAACAACATCTGATAAGTATGCGACAACGTTTGGTTTTACCGAATCGGAGGTGTTTCATGCGTTAGAGGAATGTGGACTTGAAAGTGAAAAGAATGAAGTGAAAAGATGGTATGATGGATTTATTTTTGGAACACATAAGGATATCTATAATCCATGGTCAATATTGAACTATCTTGATTCACAGCAGTACACAACTTATTGGGCGAACACGAGTGCAAATAGTCTGGTCGGGAAATTAGTGCGTGAAGGAAACCGCAATATCAAAGAGAAATTTGAGAAATTATTATGTGGAGAGTGTATCTGGTCAGAAATTGATGAACAGATTGTGTACAATCAATTGAATGGAAATGAGCAGGCAGTTTGGAGTCTTTTGCTGGCGAGCGGTTACTTAAAAGTGCTTTCTTATGAAAAATACAAGGATATTCCGGAAGGAACCGAGCCAAAATATCAGCTTGCGCTTACAAATCTGGAAGTAAAGCTGATGTTCCAGAGAATGATACGCGACTGGTTTGCCACTGTGCAGCCGGATTATAATGATTTTGTGAAAGCGATGTTCATTGGTGATGTGGATGCAATGAATGAATACATGAACCGTGTTGCATTACAGACATTCAGTTACTTTGATACAGGGGACAGGGCTTCCGGAGCAGAACCGGAACGCTTTTACCATGGATTCGTATTAGGACTGCTCGTGGATCTGCAGGACAGATATTATGTGAAATCCAACCGGGAGAGCGGTTTCGGAAGATATGATGTCATGCTTGAACCGAAACATCCCGGACAAGAGAATGCGGTGATCCTTGAATTCAAAGCGCGGAGCACAAGGAAAGAAAAAAGTCTGGAAGAAACAGCACAGTCAGCGCTTGAGCAGATTAGGCAGAGAAAATACCGTGAAGAATTGAAAACAAAGGGTATTAAGGAAGAACAGATAAAAGAGTATGGTTTTGCATTTGAGGGTAAGACCGTGTTGATTGTAGATTGATCATGTTACATTTAACGTTATCATTTATGCGATAGATTTGTTATACTTAAGTAGAAATAGCAAAAAAATAGTTTGGAGAGGCAGCTATGGCAGAATTTATAAAATTACCTGTTGGAATTGAAAATTTTGAAAAAATCCGCAGAGATGGTTTTTATTATGTTGATAAAACCGGTCTGATCGAGCAGCTTTTAAATAACTGGGGAGAGGTCAATCTGTTCACGCGTCCACGTCGGTTTGGTAAGACATTGAATATGAGTATGCTCAAATGTTTCTTTGAAATCGGTACAGATCAGTCGCTGTTTGAGGGATTATATATTTCTAAGAATAAGGCTTTATGTGATGCATATATGGGAAAGTATCCGGTCATATCAATCAGTTTAAAAGGGGTAAATGCAGACAGTTACGAAAATGCACGCAGCCTGTTGAAACGGATTGTGATGGAAGAAGCGAAAATGCACCGGATTATCATGAGTGGAAATAGGTTAGATGACATAGACAAGGCAGAATATATGTCACTTGTTACAGGAGATATGGGCGAGGACACACTTGTATACAGTATGAAAACGCTGACTGCATTACTGGAAAAGTATTATGAGAAAAAAGTGATTGTACTCATTGATGAGTATGATGTACCTCTTGCCAAGGCAAACGAGAATGGTTACTATGACCAGATGGTTTTACTTGTCAGAAATTTATTTGAAAACGTGTTAAAGACAAACAGTAGTTTAAAATTTGCAGTTTTAACAGGCTGTCTGCGTGTGGCAAAGGAGAGTATTTTTACAGGACTGAACAATTTTAAGACAAATTCAATCCTTGATGAAGAGTATGATGAGACGTTTGGATTTGTCGATGATGAAGTGAAAGAAATGCTTCATTATTACGGTCAGGATACACACTATGAAACGGTAAAAGAGTGGTATGACGGATACCGCTTTGGAAATGCAGATGTTTATTGCCCGTGGGATGTCATTAATTATTGCGATGCACACAGAAGGAATCCGATGCTTCCACCGGAGAATTATTGGACCAATACCAGTGGAAACGATGTGCTGAAACATTTTATAGAAAGTGCAGGAGCAGCAAAGGGGCTGGCAAAAACAGACTTAGAGAGACTTGTAAATGGTGAAATCGTAGAAAAAGATATACGTGAGGATCTGACTTATAATGAACTGTATGCATCCATGGATAACCTTTGGAGTACACTTTTCATGGCGGGATATCTTACACATAAAGGCAGAGTTGATACAAAAAGATTCAGACTTGCAGTGCCAAACAGAGAAATCCGGAACATTATCACGGAGCAGGTTCTGGCTTTGTTTAAGCAGAATGTGGAAAAAGACGGACAGCTTCTGAATGATTTTTGTACTGCTCTTTCAGACGGACACACAGATGAGGTCGAGCGGTTATTTTCAGAATATATGAAAAAGACGATCAGCGTCCGTGATACTTTTGCAAGGAAAGAGTTAAAGGAGAATTTTTATCATGGTCTTCTGCTGGGGATTCTTGGATTTAAGGCTGGCTGGTCGGTCATGTCTAACCGTGAATCTGGAAATGGATTCAGTGACATTATGATTATGATAGATGATGCTGAGATTGGAATTGTGATTGAAGTAAAATATGCGGAGAGTCATGATCTGGAGGCTGTTTGCAAGGATGCGCTAAAACAGATGATAGATAAACGCTATGCAGAATATTTTGAACAGCAGGGGATAAAGAAAATTCTTAAATATGGAATTGCCTGCCGAGTCAAGGAATGTAAGGTTATGTTAGAAGAAAACTAATTTCCAGAAAGATGTGACATGTAAAAATGTTGCATCTTTCTTTTTTATTGTTGCAGTCTGCGGTCAATTGGTTGCAATGTAAAAACGAACATGATAATGTAATAGTAACAGGAAACGGAAGATGCGCAGAAGCGCAAAACAAGGAGGCTAAATCCTCTCCTCACAAGGGTTCGGATTTTGCTTCGCAAAACAAGGAGGATTTTATGATCTGGGAAGATGTATTAGCAAAATTTAAAGAGTTATTCGGGGATGAGGGTGAAATCGGTGTTTATTTTGCACCGGGACGTGTGAACATGATCGGTGAGCATACCGATTACAACGGAGGACACGTTTTCCCTTGTGCACTCACTATTGGTACATATGGTGTGGCAAGAAAAAGAGATGATAAGAAACTTCGTTTCTATTCCATGAATTTTGAGCAGCTCGGTGTGATCGAGTCCTCAGTAGAAGGTTTAAAGCCGGAAAAAGAAGCTGACTGGACGAACTATCCAAAGGGAGTTATGTGGGCGTTTGGCGAGAAGGGAATGAAAGTAGAGCAGGGCATGGATCTTGTTTTATTTGGCAATATTCCAAACGGCTCCGGACTTTCTTCTTCTGCATCAGTGGAAGTTCTGACCGGATATATTTTAAAAGATATGTTTGGATTCGACGTGACAAATCAGGATCTTGCACTGATCGGCCAGTTCTCTGAAAATAAATTCAACGGCGTAAACTGTGGTATCATGGATCAGTTTGCGATCGCAATGGGAAAAGCTGGTCATGCGATTTTCCTTGATACAGCAACTTTAAAATATGAGTATGCACCGATCAAGCTGGAAAATGCAAAGATCGTGATCTCCTGCAGCAACAAAAAACGTGGACTTGGAGATTCCAAATACAATGAGAGAAGAAGTGAGTGCGAGACTGCACTGGCAGAACTCCAGAAAGTTGTTAAAATTGATTCCCTTGGTGAACTCACGGAGGAACAGTTTGAACAGTACAAAGATGCGATCAAAGATCCTGTCAGGGTAAAACGTGCAAAACATGCGGTTTATGAGAATCAAAGAACCATCAAGGCAGTGGAAGCATTAAAGAATAACGATGTTGCTCTGTTTGGTGAGTTAATGAACGCCTCCCATGTTTCCCTTCGTGATGATTACGAAGTAACCGGTATCGAGCTTGACACATTGGTGGAAGAGGCATGGAAAGTAGACGGAGTGATCGGTTCCCGCATGACAGGTGCAGGATTTGGCGGATGTACCGTCAGCATCGTAAAAGATGAGGCAGTGGATTCCTTTATTGAAAAAGTAGGTGCTGCTTACAAAGATAAAATCGGTTACGCTGCTGATTTCTATGTAGTTGAGATCGGTGACGGTCCAGTAAAATTGGATTAATAATTCTTATAGATAATTGCGAAACTCATAAATAAGTAGATTTAAATTGTGAAAAATTGACAAAAGCTTGAGAAGACACTGGGGAGCCGCCGGTTCTTAGAAGTCAGATTCTGTATTTCATTCTGATTTATCAGAATTGAAATACAGGAGATGAGTTCTTAGTACCGTTGCGAGCGACACGTAGCGGAAGCGTGTCTTCGAAAATTTTGTTAATTCTTCACAATTGTTACAACCTAAATCAGAGTTTCGCAATTATCTAAATAATTCTTAAATAAAGAGGATAACACAATGATTCAGGAAAGAATTTTAGAATTGACAGAATATGGTCTTGTGACTGGACTGGTGGAGCCGGAAGACAGGAGATTTACCATTAACCGCCTGTTAGAACTTTTTCATCTGGATGAATTAGAAGATGAAGTGGCAGCAGTCTATGCAAAAAGAACTCCGATGACACAGGAGAGCGCAGAGGCAGCATTGGAAGGCATCTTAAATGAGATGCTCGATTATGCGGCAGAAGATGGACTGATGCCGGAGGATACGATCACATACAGGGATCTGTTCGATACAAAGATCATGAGTATGCTTGTGCCGAGACCAAGCGAAGTGATCAAAAAATTCCAGGCACTCTATCAGATCAGTCCAAAGGAAGCAACCGATTATTTTTACAAATTAAGCAGAGATACAAACTACATTCGTAGATACCGTATCAAAAAAGACCAGAAATGGACTGCAGATACCGAGTTTGGAACATTGGATATCACCATCAATCTCTCCAAACCGGAAAAAGATCCGAAGGCGATCGCAGCAGCCAAGCTTGCAAAACAGAGCGGTTATCCAAAATGCCTTCTGTGCAAAGAAAACGAGGGATATGCAGGACGTGTGAACCATCCGGCAAGACAGAACCACAGGATCATTCCGGTAACGATCAACCACAGTGACTGGTTTTTCCAGTATTCACCATATGTTTACTACAATGAGCACTGCATCGTTTTTAACGCAGAGCATACACCGATGAAAATCGAGAAAGCAACCTTTGGAAAACTGTTGGATTTTGTAGAGCAGTTCCCACATTACTTTGTCGGATCGAATGCGGATCTTCCGATCGTTGGTGGATCTATTTTGAGCCACGATCATTTTCAGGGTGGACATTATGAGTTCGCTATGGCAAAAGCACCGGTGGAAAAAGAGCTGGTCTTCAAGGGATTTGAGGATGTGAAAGCCGGAATCGTAAAATGGCCAATGTCCGTGATCCGTATCAGCGCACCACAAAAAGAGCGCCTGATCGAACTTGCAGATAAGATTTTACTTGCATGGAGAGGTTATACGGATGAAGATGCATTTATTTTTGCAGAGACAGAGGGCGAACCACACAACACGATCACTCCTATCGCAAGAAAACGCGGCAATGATTATGAGTTAGATCTTGTACTCCGCAACAATATCACGACGGAGGAGCATCCGCTGGGTGTTTACCATCCACATGCAAAACTTCATCACATCAAAAAAGAAAACATTGGTCTGATCGAGGTTATGGGACTTGCAGTGCTTCCAGCCAGATTAAAAGATGAGATGGCTGCATTAGAGCAGGCAATCTTAGACGGCGCAGAAATCCGTGAGGATGAAGTTCTTGCAAAACATGCAGACTGGGTGGAGGAATTTCTGCCGAAGTATGGATTTACGGCAGGAAGCGGCCTGGAAGGTGAGATTACACCGGAAAAATTACATGAGATCATTCAGACAGAAATCGGTCTTGTGTTCAAAGAAGTTTTATTGGACGCAGGTGTTTACAAGTGCACAGAGGAAGGCAGAAAGGCATTCCGGAAGTTTGTAGATACCGTTAATGCATAAAAATACAGGGGAGTATTTTTTAATAGAAGAGAAACTGTCCGGGCAGTATCCGTAAGGAAAATGTCCAGTGGCAGTTTTCTTTTTTTATCTATTTACTTTCATACAGTATTGTTGTAAAGTAATAATTGTTCAGTAGATCTGTACATTTACGGTGCAGACAGCAGGAAAAACATTCGAGAGTAAGAAAACAGTGAGGAAGAGAATATGATTTCACAGAAAATACAGAAGGCATTGCAGGGAAGTTCTGCGATCCGTGCAATGTTTGTAGAGGGAAATGAACTTGCCGCCAGGGTGGGAAGAGAGAACGTGTATGATTTTTCATTGGGGAATCCTGCAACACCGGCTCCGGCAGCATTGAACGAGGCAATTAAGCAACTGGTGGATGAGACCAATCCGCTGGTTTTACATGGATATATGGACAATGCCGGTTACCCGGATGTCCGTCAGGCGGTTGCTGAGAACTTAAACAGGCGTTTTGGAACTGCATTTACTTCCCATAATATTGTGATGACAGTGGGAGCAGCGGGAGGATTGAACATTATTTTTAAAACGATCTTAGATCCGGGTGACGAGGTGATCGTGTTCGCCCCATATTTCGGAGAGTACAAGAGTTATGCGGCCAATTTTGATGCGGCAGTCGTGGAGGTAGCGCCGGATTTTGAAACATTCCAGCCGGATCTGGCTGCTTTGGAAAAAGCGGTCAATGAAAAGACCAAGGCAGTAATCGTGAACACGCCAAACAATCCGACCGGTGTGATCTATCATGAAGAAACCATGAAAAAGATGGCTGAGATTCTGGAAAAGAAGGAAAAAGAGATTGGACACGAAATTTATCTGATTTCCGATGAGCCTTACCGTGAACTTGTCTACGATGGAAATCAGGAGGATTTCCTGACGAAATACTATAGGAATACGATTGTAGGTTATTCCTTCAGCAAGTCTCTTTCCCTTCCGGGTGAGCGTATCGGATATGTGGTTGTTCCGGATGAGGTGGAAAATGCAGATCAGGTCATTGACGGCATTGTTGTATCCAACCGTACCCTTGGTTTTGTAAATGCACCGTCTCTGCTTCAGAAAGCGGTAGCAAAATGTCTGGATGAGAAAACCAATCTGGTATTTTATGATGAAAACAGAAAGATGTTATACGAGGGACTGCAAAAGCTCGGTTTCCACTGCATTAAACCGGAAGGCGCTTTTTATATGTGGGTAAAATCTCCGGAAACGGACGAAGAAAAATTTGTTGCAGCAGGTAAAAAATACAATATCATCATGGTAAAGGGCAGCGCATTCGGATGTGCAGGCTATGTCCGTCTTGCTTACTGTGTTTCCCATGAGACGGTAAAAAATGCCCTGACTGCGTTTGAAAAACTGGCAGAAGATTACGGATTGTATACTGAATGAAATGACTCGGAAATGAGCAGATTGTAATGAATTTGTGAAATATATCAGGAAAATTGAGAGAGTGGAGAGAGTAAAATTTATGAGTAACTGGGAAGAATATGTAAGAAAAGTGGAACCGTATGTTCCGGGAGAACAGCCAAACCAGCCGGACATGATCAAATTGAATACCAACGAAAATCCATATCCGCCCGCACCGGGAGTGGTAGAGGCTCTGAAGAACTTTGATGCAGATAAGCTGCGGCTTTATCCGGAACCAACCTGCAAAGTGTTAGTTGATGCGATCGCAGATTATTACGGAATCAGGAGCAGTCAGGTATTTACCGGTGTCGGTTCTGATGATGTGCTTGCCATGATATTTATGACGTTTTTTAACAGCAAAAAGCCGATCCTGTTTCCGGATATCACCTATTCTTTTTATGATGTGTGGGCAGATATGCTTCGAATCCCATTTGAGACAAAAGCGTTAGATGATGATTTTCAGATCAGAAAAGAGGACTATTATGGGGAAAACGGCGGCGTGGTGTTCCCAAATCCGAATGCACCGACCGGAATCCTGATGCCGCTTTCAGAGATCGAGGATATCATTGCACACAACCGCAATGTGATCGTAGTTGTGGATGAGGCATACATTGATTTTGGCGGGGTGTCTGCGCTGCCTTTGATCGAAAAATATGACAATCTTCTCGTGGTACAGACCTTTTCAAAATCGCGTTCTCTGGCAGGTATGCGGCTTGGCTTCGCGATGGGAAATGAAAAGCTGATCCGGTATATCAATGATGTGAAATATTCTTTCAATTCCTACACGCTCAATCAGACAGCGCTTGTACTTGGTGTGCAGGCGATCAGGGACAGGGAGTATTTTGAGGAAACCTGTGCGAAAGTCATCGCTACAAGGGAATGGACGAAGTGCGAACTGAAAAAGCTTGGATTTTCCTTTGGGGATTCCATGAGCAACTTTATTTTTGCAACACATGAAAGAGTTCCTGCAAAAGAAATATTTGAAGTACTCCGGGAGCATAACATTTTCGTGCGCTATTTTTCCAAGCCGAGAATTAGCAATTATCTGCGTATCAGCATCGGAACCCAGCAGGAGATGGAGCGTCTGACCGCTTTTCTGGCTGTTTTTCTGGGAGAATAACAGGATGCCGTCAGGTATAAATTAAAGTTATAGTTAATATGAAAATAAGTGTTGCTTTTTCGACTGGATTCGACTATTATAGAATTTGCATCTGTAACACTTTAGTGTGTAAAACAGATATTTACTTTAAAACTTTACTATGATAAAATGTGCGTAGATTGGAAGTTTCTGATTATAGTAAAAGATGATATCATTTTGATTTATGAGAAGGAGAAGGTAAAATGAGCAAGAAACTAAGGACCGAGGCAGTAGACCATCTTTTTGATGCGATTTTAAGCCTGGAAAACAGAGAAGAATGTTATACTTTTTTTGAAGATGTCTGCACTGTGAATGAACTGCTTTCCTTATCACAGCGATTTGAGGTTGCCAAGATGCTGCGCGACCAGAAAACATATCTTGATATTGCAGAGAAAACAGGTGCTTCCACAGCGACCATCAGCCGTGTAAACCGTTCTTTGAATTATGGGAATGACGGATATGACATGGTATTTGCCAGAATGGCAGCATCAGAGACAAACGAAGCGTAAAAACGGAGCAGAAAGAAAAACCCGGAGCTGCACGGATCATGTCTGGTATAGACAATGTTCCATTCAGCACCGGGTTTTATTTTTCTTTTTTGGAAGGATCTTTTTCTTCGTGCAGCATCTGATCGACAATGCGCTCGATAATTGTTTTTTTCAGGTAGACATCATAGCTTAACATGCAGATAAAACTGAATGTCCGTAAAAGCTCTGCATCCTCACCTTCCATTCCCTCAAAAGTTTTCATGGAGGTGTTAAACTTCTTTGCAAGGTCTTTCATGATATTTAAGGTTTCCTGATGCTCTAAACCGAACACTTCTTTATAGATATCCTCAAGACTCATCTCGGAGCTGCCTTTTCCAAAATACTTGTCCGTAATCGGATTTAAGATACTCTGGATGTCACTGATGCTTAAGATACTCTTAAAATAGTAGATAAAAATCAAAGTCAGCACATGTTCTTTGGAATATTTTTTCTTTTCCGGCGGAGGAAGAAGATCGTTTTTTGCATAATTGTTGATCATGGTCTTTGTCAGAATCTTATCATCCTCATGCCGCTTGGATGTGGCAAGCTGGGAATCCATAAATGTTGTCACCTGATCCATGTAAAGATCGATATTCGGGATATCTTCCGGTTTTACATAGTCGATTTTGTTAAATTCATCTAATATATCACTTAAAAATTGTTTTGTATTCATTTTTTTACCTGCTTTTACTCTTACTGGTTCAATCGTATTCTCTACATCAGATTATATAGTATTGAAAACTAGATGACAAGATACAATTGAATTTAATTGTATGAATTTGAATGTGGACGGTCGTAGATTTTTTCTGACGCAAAAGTAAAAAAAGAGACGGGTGTATTTGACAAAAATATATGTTTGTCATATAATGCACTTAACAGGAAAGCCGATAGATAGGTGTGAGCTATCTACTCCGGCGAAAAATCAAGTTATGAAATAACCGTCAGTTCTTACCAGGAGCAGGACGGTTATTTTTTATGTCTGAAATCATTAACAAGCGTAACAACAGCACATATCATTATCACAAATGTGAATAGATCAGAATATGTAACCATCGGCATCATCCCCCTTCACAGGCTCGGAGTAGATGCAACCGTTCCCCGGCTTCCCTATTAAGTGTATTCTATTGATGAAATGCGGTTAATAAATCAATAATAATAAATTAACACCAAAATAGCAATATTTTTATTATTAAAAAAGAAAATATGTTCGATTTTACTGTTCATATACATGGTTAATGTGTTACAATAGATGGGAATATGATATTGTAATAAAAAAGGGATTGAATATTACAAACAACAACGGAAATGGAGATTTCTATGAGCATTTATGATACATTGAACGAACAGCAGAGAGAAGCGGTATTTCATACGGAGGGACCGGTTCTGATCTTAGCGGGTGCGGGTTCCGGAAAAACGCGTGTCCTGACACATCGCACCGCCTATCTGATCGAAGAAAAGGGCGTGAATCCATACAATATTATGGCGATCACCTTTACGAACAAAGCGGCAGGTGAGATGCGTGAGAGGATCGACCAGCTTGTGGGATATGGCTCTGAGAGCATCTGGGTATCAACGTTCCATTCTACCTGTGTGCGCATTTTAAGACGTCATATTGACCGTATCGGGTTTGACACTAATTTCACAATTTATGATTCCGATGACCAGAAAACACTGATGAAGGATATCTGTAAGCGTCTGAATGTGGATACCAAGATTTACAAAGAGCGGAGTCTGCTTGCTGCGATTTCCAAAGCAAAAGATGAACTGGTAGATCCACAGGAATTTTCTCTCCGGGCGGCTGCTTCCGGGGATTTTGCGAAACGGAAACAGGCAGAGATCTACAGAGAGTATCAGGATGCACTGCGGCGGAATAATGCGCTTGATTTTGATGATCTGATCGTAAAGACGGTTGAATTGTTTCAAACGGATGATCAGGTGTTAGACTACTATCAGGAACGCTTCCGCTATATTATGGTGGACGAGTATCAGGATACGAATACGGCACAGTTTGAACTGATCAGTATTCTTGCCAGAAAGTATAAGAACCTGTGTGTCGTTGGTGATGATGACCAGTCTATCTATAAGTTCCGCGGCGCCAATATTTATAATATTCTGAATTTTGAAAAACATTTTCCGGAGGCAGTGACGATAAAACTGGAACAGAATTACCGTTCTACACAGAATATTTTAAATGCTGCAAACGGAGTGATCTCCAACAATATGGGACGAAAAAGAAAGACACTCTGGACAGACAATGAAGAGGGGAAAAAGATCGGTTTCAAGCAGTTTGAGACAGGCTATGAAGAGGCAGAGTATGTCGCAAAGGACATCAATGCCTGTGTGAAGGACGGCAGATATCATTACGGTGACTGCGCTGTTCTCTACCGCACAAACGCACAGTCCCGTCTTTTTGAGGAAAAATTTATCGTATCCAATATTCCATATAAGATTGTCGGCGGCGTGAACTTCTATGCAAGAAAAGAGATCAAAGACCTGCTTGCCTATTTGAAAACGATCGATAATGCAAGAGATGATCTTGCTGTCCGCAGGATCATTAATGTGCCAAAACGTGGAATCGGTGCAACAACCTTAAACCGTGTGGCAGATTATGCGGCTGCGGCAGACATCAGTTTTTATAATGCATTGAAAATGGCAGACGATATTCCGACACTCGGCAAGAGTGCTGCAAAGATCAAGCCATTTGTGAATTTTATTCAGGTGATGCGCAGTAAAGTAGAGATTATCAGCGTTTCTGAACTTTTGCAGGAGATTATAGACGAAACCGGATATGTGAAAGAATTGGAAGCGGAAGATACCGAAGAGGCAAAGGCGCGTATTGAGAATATCGATGAGTTGATCAGCAAAGTGGTTGCTTACGAGGAAGGCGAGGAACATCCGACACTCAGCGGTTTTTTAGAGGAAGTGGCACTGGTTGCAGACATCGACAGTCTCGATGAGGGCAGTGATTATGTTGTTTTAATGACATTACATAGTGCAAAAGGTCTGGAGTTCCCGAAAGTTTACCTTGCCGGAATGGAGGATGGATTGTTCCCAAGTTATATGTCCATCACTTCGGACAGTTCTTCTGAGGATCTCGAAGAGGAGCGACGCCTGGCTTATGTGGGGATCACGAGAGCCAAAGAAGAACTTACAATTACCTGTGCAAGACAACGTATGATTCGTGGCGAAACGCAATATAATAAAGTATCGCGGTTTGTTCGGGAGATTCCGTCTGAACTGTTGGACAGTGAACTGAGAAAGCCGGCATCTGCAAGAGAATCTTCTTTTGGAAAAGAGAGCAGTTTCCCATCTTTTTTACAGAACCAGACAACAGCAAGACCGAAAAGAACAACACTGCGCCAGCAGCCTTCCGGACAGAGTATGCAGGCAAAGGCACTTGTCACAAAGGGTGTTGTAAAGTCAGAGCTTGACTATGGTGTCGGGGACACCGTATCGCATATCAAGTTTGGCAGAGGAGTTGTGAAAAACATCATGGATGGCGGAAGAGATTACGAGGTGACCGTGGATTTCGAAGGATATGGTGTGAAAAAAATGTTTGCCTCTTTTGCAAAATTAAAGCGTATCTGATTCTATTTGGGAGCAGGGACGTTTGTGTATCCGAAACTCTAAAAAATATATAAAATTTTTGAAAAATGTAAATTTTTTATATTCGAAAAGTAAAGGATATGATATAATGAGCGTAAGCAATGAGCGGTGCACGTAGATTTTTCTGGTGTGTATTGCGTTTAGGTTTTGCATATCCTAAAAAGTATAAATTAGAGAAGGAGCGGAACACTATGAACAAGGTGGAAGATTTCATCAATACGACAAAGTTAAACGACTTACTCAATAAGAAAGAGGAGCTGATCAATATGACAAAGTTGAATGAATTATTAAACAAAAAAGAAGCAGAAGAAAAGAAAACATCAAAGGTTGTATGGATTTTTGCAATCATCGGTATTATTGCAGCAGTTGCAGCAGCAGTATATGGCGTATATCGTTTCTTTACACCAGATTATCTGGAAGATTTTGAAGACGATTTTGAAGATGATTATGATGACGATTTCTTCGAAGATGAAGAGGACGAAGAAGAGCCGGCAAAACCAGCAGAGAAAAAAGAAGAAGAATAAAAATAATCTGGAGGGCTGCGGATGCAGCCCTTTTTTCTTGTGTAACAGATAAAAGAAATAGAAAACTGTGAAGTTAATAAAATGTCAATGGAATCATGGACTATTTTATAGTTGATGAAATAAAAATGCGAGGGATTTATGAAAAAAGGACAAATCATAGAAGGCGTGATCGAGCGCGTAGACTTTCCAAATAAGGGAATTATCAGAACAGAGGATGGCAGACAGGTTATTGTAAAAAATACGATACCGGGACAGAAAGTGTCTGCTTCCATCAATAAAATCCGCAAAGGAAAGGCAGAGGGCAGACTTTTAGAGGTATTGGAAAAGTCACCGCTGGAAGGGGACAAAACAGGATGTGTCCATGCCGGGGAATGTGGAGGATGTACTTACCAGACACTTCCATACGACAGGCAGCTTGAGATGAAAGCAGAACAGGTAAAAAAATTAATGGATGATGTGATCGATCAGGAAAACCGGGATTACCAGTTTCTGGGAATCAAGGAAAGTCCAAGGAAGACCGGATACCGTAATAAAATGGAATTTTCCTTTGGGGATGAATTTAAGGATGGACCTTTAGCACTTGGAATGCATAAGCGTGGAAGCTTTTATGATATTGTGACAGTGGAAAACTGCCAGATCGTGGATGAGGATTTCAGAACGATCCTGTCTGTCACACTTGCTTATTTTCGTGAAAAAAATATCACTTATTACCATAAACTGCGTCACACCGGATATTTAAGACATCTGCTTGTCCGTAAGGCAGTCAAAACAGGGGAAATATTAGTAGATCTGGTGACTACAACGCAGACGGATTTTCCGGGAATTGCCGCAGTACAGATGGATGAAGTTGAAAGTACGTTGAACAATGCACAGGAAAACGCATTTGCAGGAACGGAAGAGGAATTATTAGAGGGCTGGAAAGCTGCTCTTCTTGCAGCAGATTACAAAGGTACCATGACAGGTATTCTGCATACGAGAAATGACAATGTGGCAGATACCGTGACGAATGAAGGCACGGATGTTTTATATGGACAGGATTTCTTTTACGAGGAATTGTTAGGGCTTCGCTTTAAGATCACACCATTTTCTTTTTTCCAGACAAATTCCCTGGGTGCAGAGGTGCTATATCAGACTGCCAGAGAGTTTATCGGAGATGCACTTCCAAGCGGAACAGACGCAGATATTGCGGAGCATGGTAAAATTGTATTCGATCTGTATTCCGGAACCGGAACGATCGCACAGATGCTTTCTCCGGTAGCTAAAAAAGTAATCGGTGTGGAGATCATTGAGGAAGCAGTGGAAGCTGCCAAAGAGAATGCACAGTTAAATGGTTTACATAACTGCGAGTTTATCGCAGGGGATGTGCTAAAAGTCATTGACAGCATTGAAGAAAAGCCGGATTATATTGTACTTGATCCACCAAGGGACGGAATCAATCCAAAAGCTTTGGAAAAAATCATTCGTTACAATGTGCCTCAGATGGTTTATATTTCCTGCAAGCCGACCAGTCTGGCAAGAGATCTGGAAGTTTTACAGGCGAGAGGATATGAAGTGAAAAAGGTCTGTTGTGTCGATATGTTTCCTTCGACGTTTCATGTTGAGACGGTTGTCTTGCTTTCCAAGGGTGAGGTCGACTCGAAAAAGATTCGGGTTGAGTTCTCTTTGGAAGATATGGATATGTCCGAATTTCAGGATGGGGCAACCTATCCGCAGATCAAGGAGTATGTGTTGGAGCATACCGGGTTAAAGGTGTCCAACCTCTATATCTCACAGATTAAACGAAAATGTGGGATTGGGGTTGGTAAGAACTATAATCTGCCGAAGTCCGAGGATTCCAGACAGCCCCAGTGTCCGCAGGAAAAAGAGAAAGCAATCCGAGAAGCATTCAAATATTTTGGGATGATCTAACATCCCGCAAAATGGAGGTTTCTTATGGATAGATTGATTTCTTGTGAGTTTAACATGGATACCGCTTGTGTGGAACTGAAATTTTTAGATGGCAGCATGATTGCCATTGATACCATCGCCGTGGAGAATGAGGTTGCTGACAATATGTATCAACGGTCAGAACTGGATTATCTAATCTACAATGATCCGGTTGGATATGCAGACTTGATCTTGAACGGTGATCCCGAAATTTATCTAAAAACTGTAACTGAATGTAAACCCTTAGATTAAAACTCAGCCCTCTGCCTTTTCCTTGGCAGAGGGCCGTTTTTTGCTTAACAGTTATTGAGCATCCCTTAATTGCTCTACAACACTGCATTTCGCTGCATTGTCATACATCATGCAAGGAATCAGCCACCCCAGCAGAAGAAATACCGGAATTGTCAGCAGGACAGGCAGAATGGTGAATCGATACTCAAAGAACCAGAACATACTGCCCAGCATTTTTCCTGCAAGAGGTCCCACCGCCAGCGACAGAATAAAGGCCGCCGATACGGAGGACATTGCGTAAAACAATCCCTCGTAGATCAGCATGGTTTTGAGCTGCCGGTTCGTCATTCCTACAGCCTGAAGCACAGCAAATTCACGGCGGCGGGAAAGAATACTGGTCATCATGGCGTTGAAGAAATTTAAGAGTCCCACCAGCCCGATGATAGCACAGAGGATACCACCTACCAGAAGGAACATCTGCCGGAACTGAGCAAACTCAGAGCGAGCCGTGGCCTTGCTTTCATACATCAAGGGTGAAAACTCACCGGCAGTGAGCTTCGATAGATATTGCTCTGCTTCGGCCTCGTCTGCGTCGTCTGCTGTGTCGAACAGGTAGAGCATCGGAATGGCCGCACCGCCGCTGTCCCTCTGTGCGGTATCCACAGACAAAACTGTCTCATATCCAATACCACCATAACGATAACTCATGGAATACGGAAGCTCTACCAAGGCGCAGACCGTGTACTCTACATCTCTGGCTCCATACAGTTTTTCCTGAAAGTACTCCTCCGGTGTATCTTCGGTGCGGAGTTCCCCGGTGCGGCTGTCGATATATTTCACATCGTCCGCATAGGTGACGGTGATCGTGTCTCCCACCTTGGGGTAGTATTCAGGATTGGGCAGATTACCGTAGTCATCTAAGGAAACCGCAATGGCAATAGCGTTATTGTTTGGCTCCAGCATAGGAGAAATATCTCCGTCGAACACTTGCAGCTTGTCAAACAGGCTGTTATCCAGAGCCTCGATTCTGGTATCTCCCATCACCATATCGCCCCGGTGCTCCATGCGGCTCATATGGCTGTCCAACTGCTCAGCACTTTCGTACCTTGCATAGTCCTGCCGCAGAGCATCCTCCGTCATCCAAAGATATACGGGTTTTCGCACAGCATATCCCGTGCCGGAAAGACTGGACTTTGTATTTGCTGCGATCTCTTCGATCTGTTCCGGCGTGATGAATTCATCTGCCGGGTTGTAACGGAAATAGTCGGGCGTGCTGACGATAAAATCGGCGCAGGTCATGAAGGATACATACTTCTCCATGCTGAAGCCGCCCACAAAGGCACACAGTGCATTGAAC
>ENA-OXEY01000388-OXEY01000388.1-human-gut-metagenome-genome-assembly--contig:-NODE-388-length-19662-cov-12.941909_pt1 | contig 19662 bp, 18 predicted proteins | sample MGYA00249365_ERZ652263 | MGnify/ENA primary metagenome ERZ652263 (study PRJEB26925, sample SAMN05826763) | human gut metagenome | biome: ENVO:2100002; feature: ENVO:00000062; material: ENVO:00002003...
ACTATCCTCTTCGTCGGCAGCGTCAGATGTGTATAAGAGACAGTGTATAATGTGGATGCTTATTTGTTCATGGGAGAGCATTGTTTAAAATCGCCTGTAAATGGTAAAACATATGCATATATAGATCGTATTTTAAGACCGCTTGTTGAATTAGATGAAGATGCAAGATGGGGGAAAAAATATTACTTGAAACAATATGAAAAAAATGATATCTTGAGTATGAAACAGTTAGAACATATATTTACTCAAAATGAATGGAGTCGTAATGAGATAATTAATAGATATGGTTTTGACAGTAATTTTGTTACAAATATTGGATTTGGCATAAATGCACATGAATACTATGGGGAAAAAAATTATGAAAACCATAAGCTTTTAATAGTTTTACGAGAAGGAACCGAACATTATAAAGGGTTGGATTTATTATTGGAGGCTTTTTCAATAGCTATAAAAAAAATCCCGGATATTTCTTTACATGTTGTAGGAACAGAATATAAGGAGTGCCAAGGGGTAATTTATTATTATAAAAAATCTCGTGAAGTAACAATGCGGCTATTTCAGGAATGTGCACTGTATACTATGCCAGCCTTACTGGAGCCAAATGGTATTACATATTTAGAAGCATTAGCTTGTAAAACACCTATATTAGGATTGAATAGATTTGCATTTCCAGAATTTAGCGGCTATGGAAGATATGGATTTATTGTACAAAATCCAGATGCAAAAGAAGTGGCTGAACAGATTATAAATGCATTTTCTGATATTGATAGATTAAAAAAAATGGGTATTGAAGGACAGAAATTTGTACTTGAAAGATATAGATGGGATTCTGTAGCCAAAGAAATGCTTGGAGTAATGTATAAATCGACAGAAAATATGATTAATTCGTAGAGCAGAAAAGGATTAAACATTATTATTGAAGATTAATTATAAGTGGTATTTAAAAATATAATATAAAATTACTTATAATTAGAATAGAGGGAAAATTATGAAGAAAGAATTAAAATATGTTTGTAGTTATATAGTATGTTTAGGAATAGTTTTTTGCATAGTGCTACTGGTAAGAAAAAATATATATTTAAAAAATGTAGAACAGGCAGAAAAAAATATATATAATAAAATAGATTATAGTTTAGTATATAACTATGATTATTATAAAGAAAACTATCCAGATATTGCGCAAAGTTGCAATTATAACAAATATGATATGCTTAAGTATTTTATAGATTATGGAATGAGTCAAGGGCAGAGGGCTAGTGAAGATTTTGATGTGAATGTTTATTATAGGACATATGAAGATTTAAGACAAACCTTTGGGGGAAATTTAAAAAGATATTATCAGCATTATATAGAGTATGGATATAATGAGGGAAGAATAACAACAGAATAAAAATATTTTAGAAGCGTTTATTTATTGGAGGAAAATATAGTGGCAAATATAGCAGTTGTGATTCTGAATTATAATAGTTGGCAGGAAACATTGGAGGAAGCACAATTAGTCAATAGGACTTGTGGTATCAATTATGAAGATATTATTATTGTCGATAATAATTCGCCTAATAACTCAGAAAAAGAATTGAGAAAAAATGCTCATAAAGGTTATATTTTTATAGAATCTGGAACAAATAAAGGTTATGCAGCAGGAAATAATATAGGACTTAAGTATGCATATGAACATGGATATGATTATGCATGGATTTTAAATAATGATATTTTAATTGATGATAACTTACTTTTAAAAAAAATGATAGAAGTATTTGAAAAAGACGATTTCATAGCAGTAGTTAATCCGGATATATATTCGCCTGATGGGCATATGTTTAATAGAGATTCTAAAAAACCTACATTATTTGATTATACAGTAGGGATAAATTATTATAGAAAAAAAGGTAGAATGGTAAACAACTTGGGGGGATATGCATATGTTTATAGACCACAGGGATGCTGTATGGTGGTTGATTTAAAAAAAATAAATGAAGTAGATTACATGGATGAATATACTTTTTTGTATTATGAAGAACCAATATTAGCAGAACGGTTATTAATGAAAAAATATCGGTGTGCTTGTTGTTTAGAGGCAAAAGTTATACATGATCATTCTAGAACAGTGAGGTCAGTTTTAAAAAAGGAAAAAATTATAAAAACACAAAATAACAGCTTTAAATATTATTTGAAAAAATATAGGAAATTTAATATGTTAGCGGTGAAGTTATGTGAAATTTTTAATGTATTTAAACTTATAATACTTGAATAATATTAATCATAAAAGTAGAATGTGTTTTATCGAATTAAGATTGTATAAAGATAGTGAGGTATATAAAATGTTGTTTAGCATTATAGTTCCGGTATATAATGTGGAATATTATTTAGAAGAGTGCTTGAATTCTATAATAAATCAAATAATAGAATTAAATAATAATTGCGAATTGATTTTAATAGATGATGGTTCAACGGATTCAAGTGGTGAGATATGTGATAGGTATAAGGAAATGTATCCCCATATCATAAAAGTAATACATAATAAAAATCAAGGGCTATTATTAACAAGAAGATGTGGATTTAGATTAGCAGAGGGAGAGTATATTGTTAATTGTGATTCTGATGATAAATTAGAATTAAATGCATTGAAAAGATTGAAAGAAATCATTAATATATATAATTCGCCCGATATAATAATATTTAATTATTATATGTTTAATAATAATGATAAAAAAATTGCTTTTGAAAATGTATTTGCTGATAGTGAAGTATGTATAGTTGACAAAAAAGAAATATTAACAGAATTTATAATGCACCATACAGTTAACAGTTTATGTGGAAAAATCTTTAAAAAAAGCTGCATAAATGTCGATCATCAATATCAGCAATTTGCTAAAATAGGGAATGGAGAGGATAGTATTCAATCTATTGAAGTTTTTAATAATGCTAATACGTTTGTATATTTAAATGAGGGATTATATGATTATCGAAGTGGATCAGGGATGACACAGAGATTTGATAATGATTACTATTTTCTTTTTAAAACCATCATACAGCAGGTAGAGGAGCAACAGTGTAAATGGCAATTATGCAATTTTGACCAAATGATAGCGTGTAAGGTGATGGCAGTAGCGGGACGAGCTATTACACAGTCTAGATATAATAATTGGGACTCATATAAGGAACATAAAATATATTTACAAAAGATAAGGAAAGATGAGATGTTTAAAAAGAATATTTCATATTTAAGGAATGTAAAATCAGAATTGCAATTAGATCATTTTATCTTACTTATATTATTAAAAATTAAGGCGTATACACTAATATGTATATTGCTAAAAATGAAAAATATATTAGAAAAAAGATAGAATTATGAGGAAAATTATGAAAGAATATAAAATTAGTATTAGACAAGGAGATATATTCTATTATGGATTAGTAGGGGCGGTCTTGTTTAATTATATGTTAGAGTCATCATCAATAAAAAATTTTAATGATAGTTTATTGCATGATATAGCATTAGTATTTGCATTAATTTCAGCATCTTTATGCGTTATAGTTAGAAAGTATTCGTTAAGAGAATTTATTTATATATTAACGTTTAATATAGTAGGTATTCTATGTTTTTTATCGAGTGGAAATACAGGACTATTCATGACAGGATTAGCGGTAACATTACTTCCTAAAAATAGTTTGGATAAAGTACTGAAATTTATGCTCATAGAAGAATTTATTATTTTTATAATAGTTGTTACAGCATCACAAATAGGTATATTATCTAATGATTCATTAGAAATATATAAGGGATCATATACGGTTAGTGGAAAAACACTGGGATTTGGTCATCCTAATATGCTTGCAGCACAAGCAAGCTCATTAGTACTATTATATTTATGTGTAAAAAGAAATAAATTAAAAACAAGAGATATATTAGTTACATTGGTAGTGTCAACTGTAATATTTTATTTTTCGAGAGGAAGAACGGCGCTGCTTTTAGATTATTTTGCAATTATTATGATTGCTTTTAGAAAAAATAAGATAGTAGAAAAAATAATATATAAATTTTTACCATTTGCATATATGTTTGTACTTATAGTAGTAATGATTTGCATGGGGTTATTTGCACAATTAGGGGCGCAAAACAGGATTGTTCAAGTACTTAATGATACACTTTTTAATGGACGCATAGGGTTGGCATATAGAAGTTTAATAGTATATCCTATAACATTATTTGGAAAGCAGATAGACACAAGTATATGGAATCAATGGCAATATTTTTCATTGGATAATGGGCAAGTAATGATACTTCTTGAATATGGATGTATTGGATTTTTGGCATATTTTTGGATTATTCAGAAATGTTTAAAACATATTAAGAGGGAGAGAGAAATAATATTTGCAATTACAATTTTTGTATTTCTCATATGGTCTATGTATGAGGGAACAATGTATTTTTTAGGAAAAAATTTTGCATTGCTATTTTTAGGGACAACAGAATTTAAAAGTTTTAGTGGAAAGTTAAAAGAAAAAAAGGAACCTGAATAAAACAAAAAATATTTCAAATATAAATAGATAAGGAGAAGATATATGATACCTAAAATAATTCATTATTGTTGGTTTGGGGGAAATCCATTGTCAGAGTTAGCTCAAAAATGTATTTCTTCTTGGAAAAAGTATTTTCCAGAATATGAAATTAAAGAATGGAATGAATCAAATTTTAATTTACAGTGCTGTGATTATGTAAAGGAAGCGTATGAAGCAAAAAAGTGGGCATTTGTTAGTGATTATGCTAGATTTTGGATATTGTATCATGAGGGGGGCTTGTATTTCGATACAGATGTAGAAGTTATTAAGCCGATAGATGATATAATAAATAATGGAGCATTTATGGGATGCGAAAGAACAGGAAATTATGGTTTGGGAGTGAATCCAGGATTGGGAATAGGTGCTGATCCGGGAATTAGCTTATATAAAGAAATTTTAGATGATTATGAAAAATCTCATTTTATTAATGCTGATGGTAGTAGTTCATATATGACTATAGTGACTCGAACGACAGAAATTTTAAATAAACATGGATTTAGTAATTTAAATCAGTTACAACAGGTAATGGGAATTACAATTTATCCAATTGATTATTTTTGTCCGTTGGATTATACAACCCAAAAACTTAGTATTACGGGGAATACTAGGTCAATTCACTGGTATGATGCATCATGGTTTGATCATAGAATGAAAAAGAGACAAAGTCGTAGTCAGGCAATAGTAAAATTATTTGGAGAAAAGAATGGTTTGTTTATTGGAAAATTTTATATGAGTATGTCGTATTATTGGGAATGGATTAGTACAGGACAGTTTCAACTTATAAAGGAAAAAATACGTCATAAATTTCATATAGGCTGAAAAATTTTTGTTGTGTAAAAGTGTAATAATATAGAATTAAGATTGGAAAAACTGAGAATGAAAAGAAAAGATTATAGGGGAACAATAAAAGTAGTAATTACTTCAGGCTATCGTTGGTCGTATTTTCAGTGGTTTTTACTAGGATTATATCAGCTGTGTGAAGAAGGAATGATACATATTGAATTTAAAATTCCAATAGGGAGCAAAATTTTATCAAAATCAAATAATAAATGGATTTTAAAATTTGCAGATAAATTAAGAAGAACTTTTGAACATGATAATTATAATATGTCAGGGTATGTTATATTTTTAGATGGAAATAAAAAGTATTTTACAATTGACAGTGCTGATGCACCATATTTATTTGATTCATCAAGATTAGAAAAGAGTGATGTATATTTTAAAATGCAGTGCCCAATTGATTTGGATAACGAGGGCTTTTCATTAACCAATGATGTGATTATTCCGTGGTTAGATCATAGTCATGTTGATTCTAAAATCAAAGAACTTACAAGGCGAGGAGAACGAAAAAAATGTTGGAATTTTGAAAAGAATAAAGAAAAAATAAAACCGTTAATGGTTGGTCCAAGAGCATTATCAGAAAAAGGATTTTCATATCAAAAATTACAAGAAGGGTATGATAATTATATAAAAAACAAAAAAGCAGCGAAAAATAAATATATTATGTGCTATTTTGGAAATGCAAAGGGACCTAGTTTAGAAAAAAATATTAAATCACCTGATTTTGATTGGGAAGCAGATATATTAACATATTATGGGAAAAAGGTAAACCATCCAAACGAAAAAAGGGCAATAGTATCCGATTATATAGCAAAACTTCCCAATTGTGATGCCCGAATTATTAGTAGAGGCAATGCGGACACAGGGGCGGAACAACAAGATAGGAGTCGTATTATTCCAATAAAAGAATTTTGCGCTTTTATTTCGGATTTTCAGTATAATGTTAATGTTTCAGGGTATAGACGAAGTATTCCAAATAGATTTATTGAGAGTTTTTTAGTAGGCACTAAAATTATTACTGATAAGCTGGCGGTAAAATGGTACTTACCATTTGAAAAAACAGAAGTTGTTGAAACAGTGGAAATGGGATATTTACCTCTAGATAAGATTGACTGGAAAAAATTTGAAAACGATATTTCATTATTGTCAGAGAATGATAATAGTAAAACAATTAAAAATTTTGAAAACAAATGGTCGCCATTGATAGTTGCTAAATATATTCTTGAAACAATAAAACAAAGTTGATTTGTAGATATTAATTTAATAATATTAAGTAATAAGGATAATTAGGAGAATTGTTATGTGTGGAATAGTAGGATACATAGGTAATGAACAGGCAGCTCCAATTTTGTTGGATGGTTTATCTAAACTGGAATACAGAGGATACGATTCCGCAGGATTGGCAATTCGTAATGGTGAAAATATAACCGAGATTGTAAAAGCAAAAGGCAGATTGAAAAATCTGGAAGAAAAAACGGATAACGGACATGCCTTAAAAGGTGACTGTGGAATCGGACATACCCGTTGGGCAACACATGGAGAACCGTCAGAAACAAATGCGCACCCGCATTGTACGGAAGATATGAATGTGGTGGCAGTACATAATGGTATTATTGAGAATTATCAGGAACTGAAAGAAAAACTGTTAAAAAAAGGATATACCTTTTATTCTTCCACAGATACAGAAGTAGCCGTAAAACTGATTGATTATTATTATAAAAAGTATCTTGGAACACCGGTAGATGCTATTAATCATGCAATGGTGCGTATCAGGGGATCATATGCACTGGCAGTAATGTTTAAAGATTATCCGGAAGAAATTTATGTGGCAAGAAAAGACAGTCCGATGATTATCGGGGTGCAGGATCATGCAGCTTATCTTGCATCCGATGTTCCTGCAATTTTAAAATATACACGTCATGTTTATTATATTGGTAATATGGAGATCGGCAAGCTTGAAAAGGGCAATGTGACATTTTATAATCTTGACGGTGAAGAAATTGAAAAGGAACTGGTGGAGATAAAATGGGATGCAAAAGCCGCAGAAAAAGGCGGATTTGAACATTTTATGATGAAAGAAATCCATGAGCAGCCAAAGGCAGTGGCGGATACATTACATTCAGTTGTTAAAGATGGCAGTATTGATTTGTCAGCAGTTGGTTTGACAAAAGAGGATATTCAGTCAATTAGTCAGATTTATATTGTAGCATGTGGTTCGGCATGGCATGTTGGAATGGTTGCGCAGTATGTCATTGAAGATTTGGCAAAGATTCCGGTGAGAGTAGAACTGGCATCCGAATTCCGCTACAGAAAACCATTATTAGACAAGAATGGACTGGTTATTTTAATCAGTCAGTCCGGAGAAACCGCAGATACGCTGGCAGCTTTAAGAGAGGCAAAAAACAGACAGGTAAAGACACTTGCAATAGTAAATGTAGTAGGTTCTTCTATTGCAAGGGAAGCGGACAATGTATTTTATACATTGGCAGGACCGGAAATATCAGTGGCAACAACAAAGGCATACAGTGCCCAGTTGATTGCGGCATATACGCTGGCATTGCAGTTTGCAAAGGAACGCAATGAAATTGAAATGCCGGAATATGAAAAATTAATAAAAGAGTTGGATACATTACCGGATAAAATTCAGGAAGTGATTGATAACCAGGAGGAAATACAGAAATTTGCAGCCAAACAGGCCGCGGCAAAAGATGTATTTTTTATCGGACGTGGTATTGATTATGCTGTAAGCCTTGAAGGAAGTCTGAAATTAAAGGAAATCAGCTATATTCATTCAGAGGCATATGCCGCCGGGGAATTAAAGCATGGTACAATTAGTCTGATTGAGGATGGTACATTAGTGATTGGTGTACTTACGCAGGATGAATTGTATGAAAAGACTATCAGTAATATGGTTGAATGTAAGAGCCGTGGGGCATATCTTATGGGACTTACCACATATGGCAATTATACAGTTGAAGACACGGCGGAGTTTACAGTATATGTGCCAAAGACAGATGCACATTTTATGGCAAGTCTGGCAGTTGTCCCATTGCAGATGCTCGGATATTATGTGTCTGTGGCAAAGGGGCTTGATGTGGATAAACCGCGAAACCTGGCAAAAAGTGTAACGGTAGAATAGGAAACTTAAAATGAAACTTGGAGAACATGAGATGAAAAGTAATCAATCTGTGGCTGATGAAATTCGTAAATATATGAATTATATTTACTTAATTTTATTTGCTGGAATAACAATGTGGTATTATCTGTATTCAACGGTATTGGAGTATAAGTATCCCTATGCGTTGTATTTAGGATTAAGATATGCATTGATGGCATATGTACTGGTAAGTATTGCGCTTGTGGTATGGCAGAAGCAGTATAGTACCGTATTAGAACCTGTTTTTATGGTGCTGATACTTGTAAGCGCCGGTGTTGTAACGTATGTTGTGAAAGATAATGCAGTGTTTGATTTTGCACTGCTTTTAGTCGGAGCTAAAAATGTACCGTGGAAAAGAATAGCCTATGTCTATCTGTGCATAGCAGTAGTTATTCAGGGAGTTGCCTACTATGCATCAACGACAGGAATTATAGCAGATATTACTATGCAGGCTGACAGAGGAGTCAGACATTCACTGGGGATTATCTATCCGACAGATATGGCAGCGCATGTCCTTTTTATCATGCTGGTGTATGCTGCTCTGCGGGAAAAGAAGCTGACATTTGTAGAGATTACAATGATGGGTGTTGTAAGTTACTGGGTATATGGAAAGACACTGGCGCGGAATGACTTTATCTGTGCCATGGTAATGTGTCTGCTGTTACTTGTTGTAAAAGTACTGGGGCTGTGTAATATTCAGTTATCAAAGTACAAAGCTTTAAAGGCAGGCAGTATTTTAATGCTGGTAGCTGTTGTGGGCTGTGTGATGGCAGTTACATTTTATGATCCTGCCAATGCGGTATATCAGAAGCTGGATGCGGTTTTTTCTAACCGGGTATCTTTAAGTTATCAGGGATTAGCTCAATATGGTATTACGGCTTTTGGCGCTGTTGTTGAGGAAAACCAGGCAGTGCTGGGGTATAATTTCTTTTTGGATAATTCATTTATCCGAATTGCGATTAAGTACGGCTGGGTATTTTTGTCACTGATTACATATATTTATTATCTGTGCTTTAATAAAGCGGTTGATTGTAAGAAAGATGCGATGATTGTGGCATTGCTTATTATGCTGTTGTTTGGTATTTCAGAGCATCATCTGATAGATATTGCATTTTGTCCGATTTGGTTTATGCTTTTTAGCAGCATGAAGATGCAGAGGAAAACCGAAAGGGGGCAGAACTGATGAAAAAGTATTGGATAAAGCTTGCAGGCTGTGCGGCAACGGCGGTTGTGATTCTTCTGATCGTATTGGGCATGGTGGATTTACATACGGATGGCATTCTTGTACGGGATGGCTGTTATGTCATTCGTCCGGATGAAATGAAGACCTACAGGATGGATGTGTATGGGAATTCCGGGATTGTAGGAACATGGGTGAATCTTGTTCGCGATGTTGATGGAGCAAGTCAGATTTTTGCGATTCATTATACCGGAGAAGATCAATATATGATTGAATATGGAGATCAGGGATACTGTATTGCAGTTGCATCAGATAAAGAAACGGTTGTTATGCAGGATTATGATGCGGAAAATGAATATAATAAGTGGTATATTTCAAGAATCGGTACGACACAAAATTATTTATTTACAAATGTGGCAACCGGCAATACACTTTGTTATGAATATTCATCAGATTTTTCAGCATATAGACTTTATGTAAAAACGTATGACGAAACATCCGGAAATTTTGCATTCTTTTTAGGTCAGTAGAAATAAAGTGAAATTTAGATAACGCAGGAGATATCAAAAAGATATTTACTGCGTTATTTTTGTTTGCGCGCCATGGGCGCGCGCTAACGGGTGCAAGACCCGAACATGCCCAAGTAGTGGGAAATGTATAGCCGTAAACACTCCAACCTATGTACCTACAAATACTCCGAAAAATTAGATATAACCATAATAATTCAGTTGAACATGTTGTACGATTTTAACGAATTGTACAATTCATACAACTATCACAAATTTTTCAGGAGGTTATAATTATTGAACGTAAGCGCTACATAATCCCCCGTAGTGTAATGCTTCAATTTCTGTTGTAAAATTAGGACAGTTGGAGCATTATACTCTAAGTTCTGATTAGAACCGCAAAAGTTGTAGCATTTCACTGCAAACTATTATCAAACTTTTGCATCATTTTACTCCAAATAAATTTCATTACTGGAGAGGAAAACTGGATTTATTTAACATTGTCATGATAGGACTGGCAAAGAAACTGCCGGAGCAGGCGAAGATATATCAATTGATTTGCATATATTGTATTATATAAAATGGGAAATCAATATATAGTAGTTGACAAAATGAGTTATAATTAATATAGGATTAGTAGTGGAGGGGAAGAGATGAAAGAAGAGGAATTAAGCGAATTATATTTGAAATTTCCGGCAATATTAAAAGAAAAATTAAAAAACGGTGAGGTAAGTTTTCCAAAAGAAACGCAGTTTAAATATATGCCAATTACAGCATATAGAGCAATTGAGAGAACAGAGGAGGACTCTACACCGATTAATAGAAATGATTTTCGTTCTTATGCAGAAATGAAAAAGAAAAAAACAAGAGGCCGTAGAGTGGATACTTCAAAACTTGAATATTATGGGGTTTCTTTTTTTACCAAGAGGGAAATTGTTGAAAATTTATTGGCATTTCCTAATCCAAAGAAAAAGATGATTTGTGGGGAAGTTTATTGCGAGGGTGGACCACATTTGCCAAATGAACAAACACACCATATTTGTTGGTGGTTGTTTGAAACAGTGAACTTAGATAAGTTTAGCATTTGTTAAAGGAGAAATTTGATATGGAAAAATTTTTTGAAATTGAAGGTGTTGAACTATTTTTAGATAAAATTTTTGTTGAATTTGATGAACAGGAAATTTTCTTTTCGTGTATAACAAATAGTGGGCAAAGATTTTTATGCGTTTGTACAGATATAGATAATGAAAGTTATATTGTTGTAAAAACAAATATTGAAAATATTATTAGTATGTTAAAAGGTCATGTTACGATGTATGCTTCAATTATGCAGGCATCATATTTTTGGCAGATTGATTTGGCAGAAGATATTTCAGCAGATAATGTAGAAAAAATGGATATTAAACGAATTGATGAGGAATTATTACCTCAGAGAGATGCAGCATTTAAATTGGTAACAGATGATTTAAAGCAGTATTGTAGTGAGTTGGAAAAAGAACTTTATGATTTGAATGAATATGAATTTGTGTTAACGGGTTTAAATGATAATGAAATTAATATAGTATCTGAAAATGAAATTTTTATTGAACAAGAAATTTTAAAAATTGATATATCTCATCAGAAACATGAATACAATGTGGATATATCAGAAAAGTATTACCATTATATAAATGATTATCCACGTAATATTAATATCTCACAGTTAGATGAAAACGTGTATGAGGAAATGAACATTGAGTGTGTAATAATAGGAAATATTGCAGCATAATATTAAGAGAGGTTATTTATGAGTGAAAATAAAGTGAAGAGTGCATTGTCTTTAAAAAGATTGTTTTTTGATAGAATTGAATTTCATAGACAAGGAATAAAAAATGATAATGAAATAAAATTTCAGATGCAGGTTGGAATAAAACAACGAAAAGCAGAGGAAGTGTATTGTGTTTCATTAGTATTGGAGGGTGAAAAAGAAAAAGAATATTCTTTAGTGATTGGGTTAGAGGGTTATTTTGCATTTGATAAAGCTGATGATTTAACGGAGGAACAGAAAGAAAGTATAATTAAGAAAAATACTGTTGCAATTATGATGCCATATATGAGAAGTCAATTGTCCTTGTTAACAGCACAGCCGGAGGTAGAGTGTGTTGTATTACCGCCATTTAATATAGTGAAAATGATGGAAAATTAATGAAATTCTGATATGGAATTACTGGAGATTTTGTAAGTACGTAATCATCAGTACCTTGACTTTTAAAAAATGCCGCCCATCGGGCGGCACATTTTATTTCTTCTCTTTTGTTCGAAATCCTTCCGGTAATTCATCTGACCATGGCAGAAGCCGATTTTGGAAAAGGACCCATTTTACGAAGCTCGTCTAATACATAGGTAAGATATATATACGGCTTTAGAAAAATCAATTGTCCAAATGTGATGCCCATAATACATGCTTCAGGTTAATCGAATCCGGCGTTATGGATTAGTCTCTTAAGACGATTGCTTTTCCTGCTACTGAATTCGATATCGGCCAATATGCTGGATACGAGCCCCGCACGTACAGTTCAATGGGAGAGGCGAAAATATTCATTTTCCCTCTAACCTATTTTAAGATAAAAATTATAAAAATAATAGAATTATTATTGCACAAATATATAAACTATGATATGGTGAATATATACCAGTATATAAAACTTAATACATTTGCAAAGGAGGGGGCAATGCATACGGAGGTACATAATGCCGTAACGGCGGCAGATCAGGGAACGCAGTATGATGAAAGTGCTAAAAGACTGCTCGGGCAGAAAAGCATACTGGCACAGATACTGGTGAGAACGGTAGATGAATTTAAGGGAATGAATCCAAGATATGTGGAAACTTTAATCGAGGGAGAGCCGTATATCAGCAGGATACCGTTAGAGCCGGGGCTGACGAATCAGGAAGTGATGAAGGCAGCGGTGGAGCTGAAAGCAGCAGGAGAAGCAAAACAAAATATTGGCAGGAAAGTGAAAGCAAAATCCGGTCAGCGAATCACGGGATTAAATACAGAGAATCAGGAGCATGCTGAGGGGTTGGTGCGGTTTGACATTGTATTTTATGTGCGGATGAAAGACGGACTTTCGCAGATTATTATTAATGTGGAAGCACAGAAAGATGAACCGCAGAGATATGGAATATTAAACAGGGCAGTATTTTACGTAAGCCGCCTGATTTCATCACAGAAGGAACGGGATTTTGAAAACACGGAGTATGATGACATCAAGAGAGTGTATTCTATCTGGGTATGTATGAACATGGAAGAAAACAGTTTAAGCCATATTCATTTGGTAAAAGATGATCTGGTTGGATATCATGACTGGAGAGGGAAACTGGATTTATTTAACATTGTCATGATAGGACTGGCAAAAAAACTGCCGGGGCAGGGAGAGCAGTATGAACTGCACCGCCTGCTGGGAGCACTGTTTGCTGAGGGATTGACAGCCGGGGAAAGACTGAATATCATAAAAGAAGAATATGATATACCGATAGAACAGACAATAGAGCAGGAGGTGGATGTGATGTGCAATCTGAGTCAGGGAATAAAGGAAACTGGAATTGCCGAGGGACGAGCCGAGGAAATCATTGAAACAGGTTACGAGTTCGGACTTTCAGAGCAGGATATACTGGAACGGTTACAAAAGAAGCTGAGTATTTCATTGCAGAAGGCACAGGAGTATCTGTTGATGTTTGGGAAGCGGACGGTGTAGAAAGCAATATTTTTGTGAATGGATTTGCAAAGGAGGGGGCAATGCATACGGAGGTACATAATGCCGTAACGGCGGCAGATCAGGGAACGCAGTATGATGAAAGTGCTAAAAGACTGCTCGGGCAGAAAAGCATACTGGCACAGATACTGGTGAGAACGGTAGATGAATTTAAGGGAATGAATCCAAGATATGTGGAAACTTTAATCGAGGGAGAGCCGTATATCAGCAGGATACCGTTAGAGCCGGGGCTGACGAATCAGGAAGTGATGAAGGCAGCGGTGGAGCTGAAAGCAGCAGGAGAAGCAAAACAAAATATTGGCAGGAAAGTGAAAGCAAAATCCGGTCAGCGAATCACGGGATTAAATACAGAGAATCAGGAGCATGCTGAGGGGTTGGTGCGGTTTGACATTGTATTTTATGTGCGGATGAAAGACGGACTTTCGCAGATTATTATTAATGTGGAAGCACAGAAAGATGAACCGCAGAGATATGGAATATTAAACAGGGCAGTATTTTACGTAAGCCGCCTGATTTCATCACAGAAGGAACGGGATTTTGAAAACACGGAGTATGATGACATCAAGAGAGTGTATTCTATCTGGGTATGTATGAACATGGAAGAAAACAGTTTAAGCCATATTCATTTGGTAAAAGATGATCTGGTTGGATATCATGACTGGAGAGGGAAACTGGATTTATTTAACATTGTCATGATAGGACTGGCAAAAAAACTGCCGGGGCAGGGAGAGCAGTATGAACTGCACCGCCTGCTGGGAGCACTGTTTGCTGAGGGATTGACAGCCGGGGAAAGACTGAATATCATAAAAGAAGAATATGATATACCGATAGAGCAAAACATAGAGCAGGAGGTGGATGTGATGTGCAATCTGAGTCAGGGAATAAAGGAAGCGGGAATCGCAGAAGGGCGAAGTGAAGGACGAGCCGAGGAAATCATTGAAACAGGTTACGAATTCGGACTTTCAGAGCAGGATATACTGGAACGGTTACAGAAGAAGCTGAGTATTTCATTGCAGAAGGCGCAGGAATATCTGTTAATGTTTGGGAAGCGGACGGTGTAGAATAATGGAAATCAAAGGAGTTGGGAAATCACCTGCTAATAAAGCAGATGATTTTCTAACTCCTTTTTAAACGTTCTCCCAACAGGAATAATATGATTATGAATGTGCAGATAAAGGTTGGTCTTGTCATAGGATGTAATAAAATTTGTATTAATAATATATTTTCTGTGGCAGCGGGTGAAATACGATGGAAGTATTTTAGCAATGGAAGATAAAGAATAGGTATTACTTGTAAAGCCGCCGTCGGGACAAGTGAAAGTCAGATAATGCCCGTTTGCTTTTATGAGTAAAATATTTGATAAACACACGTGAGTCGTAACATCATTTAATAATTTAATGGTCAGATAGTTGTTATCAGTCGTATTGGATAATGTGGCGAGCAGCTCTTTCATGGCATGAACCAGTACAGCTTCATTATAGGGCTTTTCAAGGTAATGGTAGCAGTGGACTTCATTAACACATTTTTGGATAGTATCAGAGGTGCCGGTGCTAAAAAGCACAGGGGTTGTCCGATAAGCAGGGAGACTTCGGATATACCGGGCAAAAGTGATGCCGTTAAAGGCATCGGAAGCGGATGAGAGCTGTATGTCAAGAATAAAAATATCATACTGAACTGATAAAATGGATTTTTGAGCATCATTATAATTTTGACAACAGGTATAATGAAATTGCGGCCAGTACTTTTTTAGAATATTATATAAAATTTGTAATTCTGTACAATTGTCTTCTAAAAGTAATATATTCATACGAATCCCCGTTTCTGAATAACTTAATATATAAGTATTTTAAGGTCTTATTATAAAGATGTCAAAAAGAAACAGGACATTGAGGTATAAAAAATTGTCATTGGGGAAAGTTGTCTTGAAATTTAGAAAAAACAGATCTATGATTGCAATAAATTATCGCATATGCAATAAATAAAATCACAATTAGGAAGGAAATAAAGATGAAAAACACAAAATTCAGTGTATTTAAACTGGCAGCTTGTATGCTTGCACTGGCAGGCTGCATATTGCTGTGGCCAAATCAGCAGACCTATGCCGCCGAACTTCAGAAGGATAATTATAATGGCTGGTATTATGAAAACGGACAGGCATATTGGTATGATAACGGTGTACTGGCACGGTCAAAAGAAGTTTATGATCCACAGACAGATGCATGGTATTGGTTTGAAGCAGATGGAACAATGGCAAGGGATAAGGATGTCTTTATTGTATTAAATGCAGACGGAACAGGAAAGTGGACACGTTACGACAGCGACGGCAGAATGGTAAAAGGAGAAAGCTACAAAAACGGTGCATGGTATTATTTTGATTTAACGACAGGTGCTATGGCAAAGGGTTTTGTTAATCTTCCACAGTCAGATGATCCGAATGGCAAGTGGGTATACTATGATCCGATCACAGGAAAAATGCAGTATGGAGAGCAGTATATTGATGGATACTGGTATTATTTTGATACAGCAACCGGAAAGATGGCACATGGAATTACTAATATTCCGGATAATGATGATGCCGGCGGCAAATGGGTATATTATGATTCTATCACCGGAAGAATGCAGTATGGGGAGCAGTATATTGACGGTAACCGGTATTATTTTGATACAGTTACCGGAAAGATGGCGCATGGAAAATATTACCGTGACGGTGCATATTACTATTACGACACAGTAACCGGAATTATGCAGTACGGAGAACAGACAATTGATGGGGACGAATATTATTTTGATACAGAAACCGGAGCAATGGTTACCGGAGAAGTTGAACGTGATGGAAGGTACTACTATTATGATGATGAAACCGGAGCAATGCTGGGACTTGGTGAGCAGATTGTAAAATATGCAGAAAAATTTTTAGGTACACCTTATACGTGGGGAGGTACATCACCGGATACCGGATTTGACTGTTCGGGATTTACACAGTACGTATACAGTAATTTTGGAATAGATTTAGACAGGACATCATCAGCACAGAGAAGACAGGGAGAAGCTGTAGATGAAGATGATATTATGCCGGGCGATCTGGTGTGCTATAGTGGACATGTTGCAATTTATGTAGGAAATGGACAGGTTATTCATTCACCACAGGAGGGCGAAGTGGTTAAAATTTCCAATATGCATATGATGTCGATTATAACGATTAGAAGATTTATAGATTAGTTTTTCTTGCACAATGTATTTTTTTATGATAGTATACATAAAAGCGTATTGTGTATACTATCATAAAATTTAAAACGGAGAGGTTGGTATATGGGTCGAATAGCAGGAATACAGATTAAGAATTACGGTTCGTTAAAGAATATAAAACTGGGGAAATTATTAGGCGATAATAGCGGCAGGGAATTAACCAACATGAATGCCATTATAGGGCAGAGCGGAACGGGTAAGAGTACGCTTGCCGATGCGTTTGGCTTTTTAGCAGACTGTATGGAAAAAGGTGTTGAGACTGCATGCGATTTGAATAATCGCGGCGGATATGAAAGTATTATATCACAGGGGGTTAATGGCTCAATAGAATTTGAAATTTATTATCGTGAAACAAGTAATGAACCACCTATTACATATGAACTGTGCATTGGGCTGGATAAATATGAAAGACCCATCGTAGAAAAAGAAAGACTTCGTCAAAGACGTGCAAATGAACGTTATGGACGTCCAATGTCTTTTTTGTATCTGGAATATGGAAAAGGTTATGCGTTTAAAGGCGATAATAGTGGATTTGTAGAAGAAGAAAATAAGGAAATTGGGGAAAAAGTGGATGTTGAGTTAGCAGATCCAAGGCAGCTGGGAATTGTAACATTAGGAGAGTTAAGAGAACATCCAAGAATTGTACGATTTAAAAACTTTTTGAAAAATTGGTATTTATGTTATTTTAGTCCGACGGCAGCGAGGGAAATTCCAAATGCGGGACCACAAAAGTATTTAAACCGTCTGGGAAATAATGTAAATAATGTTGCACAATATCTGTATAGAGAAGACCCGAAAGATTTTATGAAGGTATTAAAGAGTATACAGACCAAGTTGCCGGGAATCCAGCAGATAACACCGGTTAAATTACAAAATGGCCAGTTAGTGCTGGAATTTTTAGAAAAAGGATTTAACAGGCCTTTTTATTCGCAGAAGATGTCAGACGGTACGTTGAAATTATTTGCATATTACCTGTTATTGTATGAAAAAGATGCAAGACCATTGGTATTTATTGAAGAACCGGAGAATGGATTGTATCATAAGTATCTTTCTGATTTGGCAGCTCAGATGAAGAATAGTATTAAAAATACATATTCCAAGCAGTTATTTATTACTACACACAGTCCATTTTTTGTAAATGCACTGTCACCGGAAGAAGTATGGGTTTTACAGAAACAGGAAGACGGCTTCTCGACAATTACACGGGCTTCTGATTTTGAGTATGTGAAACAGTTATGTGAGTCAGAGGTTGAATTGGGAGATTTATGGTACAGCAATTATTTTGGATAATATGAGGTGGATATGGAAGAATATGCATACATTGAAATTTTGATAGAGGATCAGTCGGGAGAAATTCTTGTAAAAAATATAATGGATAAGTATATAACTGAAGTTCCGGGTATCACGTACAAAATTCATAGTTTTAAGGGAATTGGTAAAATACCGAAAAAAGTGAATAAATTATCACAGGTTAAGACACAAAAATTATTAAATGATTTACCGATGTATTTAAAAGGAATTGGACGCACGCTGGAGAGTATGCCGGGTAAAAAAGCTATTTTTGTTATTCTTGACAGTGATGATGCGGATTGTGCCGAATTAAAAAAAGATTTGGTTGAGATGTATGAAAAATCAGGAGTAACCGTTGATGTGTATTTTTGTATTGCAATAGAAGAAATGGAAGCGTGGCTTCTAGGGGATGAGAAAGCAATAGAAGAAGCATATCCACAGGCCAAAATGCCGTTGTTAAGAAAATACGTTCAGGATAGTATTGTAGGAACATGGGAGTATTTGGCGGATGTAGTTTATAGCGGCGGTGTGAATGCCTTAAAAAAGAAAGCGGAGTCTTATTATGAGATAGGGTTGTTTAAATGTGAATGCGCCGGAAATATTGGAATGTATTTAAATATTCATGAAAATAAATCACCAAGTTTTAATTATTTTATAAATAAGCTGAATGATTTTTGTGAAGTTTAGTTTAGAATAATTCATATAACGCAGCAAAAGAGCCACAGCACGTGTCCTCTTTTCCTGCGTTATATTTTTTTAATACATTCACCTATTGACATAGTAGGTAAATAGGAATATCATCTTGATAAAACAAAGGATTGGAGAACAGGCGTATGATGATTTCTTCAAAGGGCAGGTATGCCCTGCGGGTTATGGTATTTCTTGCGGAGCATAACTCAGATGAATATGTACCGCTAAAAGAAATATCGGAAAAAGAGCAGATTTCACAGAAGTATCTGGAGAGCATTGCAAGAATGTTGTCCAAAGAACATTTAATAGAAGGCATCAGCGGACACGGCGGAGGTTACCGGCTGGCAAGAAAACCGGAAGATTACCGGATTAGTGAAATATTGAGACTGACGGAAGGAACACTTGCACCGGTATCCTGCTTAAAGGACGATGCAG
>ENA-OXEY01000408-OXEY01000408.1-human-gut-metagenome-genome-assembly--contig:-NODE-408-length-19114-cov-11.780471_pt1 | contig 19114 bp, 10 predicted proteins | sample MGYA00249365_ERZ652263 | MGnify/ENA primary metagenome ERZ652263 (study PRJEB26925, sample SAMN05826763) | human gut metagenome | biome: ENVO:2100002; feature: ENVO:00000062; material: ENVO:00002003...
ACTATCCTCTTCGTCGGCAGCGTCAGATGTGTATAAGAGACAGGATATAAGAGTGAAAAATATGTAAAATGCACAAAAAATGTGACAAATATCAGTAGTTGAGTAGCAAAAATAACTGCAATCATGGTTGACTATCTGATTTAAAAATAATATAATAAAAACAATTGGTGAAAACTTATAAAAGTTTTTTAAAAAGTTCGTGATTTTTTAAAAATGTGCTCAAAATACGAGGTTTCAGGAATGCTTTTATAAAAACACTAAAAACAAATCAGGAGGACGATTATGAGAAGAAAGGTGACAAAGGCAGCAGCGCTTTTATCAGCAGTACTGATGGCTAGCAGTTCTGTACCGTATGGTGTGTTAATACCTTACAATGTATTGGCAGAAGAAGTAAGTGTAGATGCCGGAGCAGCAGTACAGGAGGAAACAGCAGCAGCCGTAGGCAGCGTAACCAACATTAAGACATGGGATGCAGCAGGCTTACTGGCAGCAGCAACAACAGAGGATAATGGCTTATCCTTAAAGGGTGACGGCTGGACAACCGGAACAGATACAGCCGGAGCAGAAGCATTTGGAACAGGAGATTATGTAAAGGCAGGAGGTGTAAAGCCGACACCAAACAACGGTGCTATTCCGACAGCAGGCTGCTATTTACAGTATACAGCGACAGAAAGCGGTAAGCTGACAATTATGGAAAAGACACAGAAGACTAATAAGAGCTTCTATGTTGTAGATTCAGACGGTGTTGTAAAAGACACAAAGACATCAGGTTCAGCAAGTACATACGATACCATTACAATTGATGTAGAAGAAGGCAAGACCTATTATGCATATATGTCAGGTTCAACAGCCAACATTTTCCAGGTTGTATATACACCGACACAGGTTGTAAGAACATGGGATGCAGCAAGCTTACTTGCAGCAGCAACAACAGAGGATAACGGCGTATCCTTAAAGGGTGACGGCTGGACAAGCGGAACAGATACAGCCGGAGCAGAAGCATTTGGAGCAGGAGATTATGTAAAGGCAGGAGGTGTAAAGCCGACACCAAATAATGGCGCAGTTCCGACAGCAGGATGCTACTTACAGTATACGGCGACCGAAAACGGTAAGCTGACAATTATGGAAAAGACACAGAAGTCTAATAAGAGCTTCTATGTAGTAGATTCAGACGGAGTTGTAAAGGATACAAAGACATCAGGTTCAGCAAGTACATATGATACCATTACAATTGATGTGGAAGAAGGCAAGACCTACTATGCATATATGTCAGGTTCAACAGCAAACATCTTCCAGGTATCCTTAGCAGTCGGTGAAAAGAAGCAGACTGCATGGGCAGATGTTGCAGCACCGGTGATTAACAGTGTAACAACAGATGAAGCCGGAGATTTCGTTGTAGACTTCTCAGCAGTCATTGATGCATACAAGGGTGCTGATGATGTAAAGGTTACAATGTTACAGGATGGTCTGGAAGTATCTACACAGACATTTACAAAGCAGGCATCAACAGCTACATTTGCACCATACCGTTCAGGTACTTACACATTCGTAGTGGTTGCACAAAGATATGGCGAAGCTGATAAGGCAAGTGAAGTTTATACATACAAGGATTATGTACTGGCAGTGAAGAAGCCGGTTATCACATGGGCACAGAACAAGGGTAACGGCGATGTTTACTTAGACTGGATTAATATTGAAGATGCAGATTCTTATTCTGTAGCTTATAAGGAATCCGGAAGCACAGCAGATTACACGGTTGTAGAATCAGCATTATCTGCAGAAACGGGCAATTATACACTGACAGGACTGACAGCAGGCAAGTCTTATGATATCCAGATTAAGGCACTCAGAAAGTCAGACGGTTTTGAATCTGTTTATACAGAAAAAGATTTTGAAGTAACAACAGCAGAAGAACAGCCATGGTATACGGCAATCGTAGGTTCTGCACAGGCAGGCGATGTTACATTTACAACGGCTGACGGTCAGACGGATAATGTAAAGCTTTCCGTATCTGACAATAGCGCAGCAAAGAGTAATAATCAGGAATCACCGGCAATTGCAGGAACAGCCGGAACACTGGAAGTTAAGGGACAGGCAAGCGGTAAGATTTCTGATGATGAAGACGGATTTACATATTACTATACAAAGATTGATCCGAACAAAGAAAACTTTAAGCTGAGTGCAACATTTGAGATTACGGATACTTCTCTCACACCGGATAATCAGACCGGTTTTGGTATTGTTGCAGCCGATGCACTTGGATTAAATGTATGGGGCAATCCGGATTATGTACATAAGTATTTCAACTATGCATCTTCTATGATGTTTAGCTCAAAGCAGAGTAATCCGTTTATGAGAACGGTTACAGGTTATACATCAGCTGATACATCAAGCAATGACGGTGTGGAAAGAAGTGTAACAAATGCTAGGTTTACAGACCAGACAGTTAAATTTGAAGTAGGCAACAAATATACATTTTCGTTAGAAAAGACAGACGAAGGTTATACAGCAGCCTGCAACGGTTCAGAGCAGAAGCTTTCTGATAATTCCTTTACATCTGTACAGGAAGATGGAACAGTTGTAGTTGGTATTGCAGTATCCAGAAAGGTATCTGTAAAGGTATCTGATGTTGAATTTTCAAAGTCTGAAAGCAAGGGTATTACATCAAATGACAACGGTGATACAAAGATTACACCGGACGGAAGAGTATACTCAACAAGTACAAGTGGTTCTTCAAATTATGAATACATCTATGTACCAAATTGTGCAGGTACATTGACAGTATCAAACGGTGATACAGATGTAGTTGTAGATCAGGCAGTTGCTGCAAATGAAGTTGTAAGAGTAAATGTTCCGTTAAACAACGGAAAGAATACTGTAAAGTCAACATTAAAGCCAACAGCAGCAGATAACATTGCAAGCACAGTAGCAGTTATTAAGGAAACAGTTGTTGATCATCAGTCATACGGACAGGAAGGTCAGACAATCATTGTATCCGCAGATGCTGATGCAGAAGGTAAGGGAACAGAAGAAAGCCCGATGAGCCTGTCTAATGCATTAAAGTATGCACAGCCGGGTCAGACCATCTTCTTAAAGAATGGTACTTACAGCGGTGCAAAGGTTGAAAGAAGTGTCAGCGGTACAGCAGATAAGAATATCAACCTTGTAGCAGAATCACTTTCTACAGACGGAACAGACGGTGTAGTATTTACAGGTGAAGTAAGGCTCACAGGTTCATACTGGCATGTATATGGTCTGTATGTAAAAGATTCAGCGGGTGTAGGTATCCAGATTTGCGGTAACTACAATACAATTGAAATGTGTACAGTAAACCACGCAGCAAATTCAGGTATCCAGATCAGCCGTGAAGGCGGTGCAGATAATGATGCCGGAAGAAAGGGCAAGTTATGGCCTACAGGCAACCTCATTAAGAACTGTGAATCATTTGATAACTGTGATAAAGGACGTAATGATGCCGATGGTTTTGCAGCAAAGCTGACTTGTGGTGAAGACAATAAGTTCTATGGCTGTATCAGCCATAACAACATCGATGATGGATGGGATTTATATGCAAAATCCGTATCCGGTGAAATCGGTGCTGTAACAATTGAAAACTGTGTAACTTATAACAACGGCTGGCTGACAACAGATGATGTAACAGCTAAAGGCTATGAATACGGCGAAGGTAACGGCTTCAAGCTTGGCGGTGGTCAGATGAAGGGTGCTCATGTATTAAAGAACAGTATTTCATTTGACAACCATGCAAAGGGTATTACTTCAAACAGCTGTCCTGACTGTAAGATTATCAACTGTATTTCTTACAACAACTCACTGGATAACAGTGCATACAATGTAGGATTAAATACAAAGGATTCTAACATCAAGGCTTGGGAAGTAACAGGATTAATTTCATTAAACAACAGCAAGAATACAAAGCTGGAGGATTTAATCCCATTCGCACTTCACAGTGAAAACAACTATATCTATGACGGTGCAGCTTCTTATAACAATAAGGGCGAACAGGCTACAGAAGACTGGTTTGAAAATGTAGATACATCTGTAAAACCGACAAGAAATGAAGACGGTACAATCAATATGCACGGTCTGCTTCTTTTAAAGGATACAACTAAGAACACAGGTGCAGTATTAGATGTAACAAGTGATGCAGCAAAATCCGTAAAACCGGCAAAGACAACGGTTGTTGAAGAAGAAAAGGTTGTATATGAAATGCGTCAGGATGCAGACGGCAACTGGCATTACTATGCAAATGATAAAATTGCAACGGATTACTGCGGCATGGCATTAAACGAATACGGCTGGTGGTATATCAAGAATGGTGATGTAGACTTCACTTATACCGGTATGGCATGCAATGAATACGGCTGGTGGTATTTCAACAACGGACAGCTTGACCTGACCTTCTATGGACTTGCAAGCAATGAATACGGAACATGGTTCTACACAGACGGACAGTTAAACTTCGACTTTACAGGAATGATTATTCCAGAGAACGAGTGGCTTTATGTTCAGAACGGACAGGTACTGACAGATTACACCGGAATGGCATTAAATGACTATGGCTGGTGGTATTTCAAGGATGGTAAGGTTGACTTTACCTATACCGGAATGGCAGTGAATGAATATGGCTGGTGGTATTTCAGCAATGGACAGATTGATTTTGGCTATAACGGATTTGCCACAAATGAATATGGTACATGGCTGTTTACAGACGGTATTTTAAATGCAGGCTTTACAGGTATGATATTAAATGGCGATACATGGGTATATGTTACAGATGGTTATATCAGTAATACCTATACCGGAATGGCATTAAATGACTATGGCTGGTGGTACTTTAACAATGGTGTTCTGGATTTAAGCTATACTGGAATGGCATTAAATGAATACGGCTGGTGGTATTTTAACAATGGTCTGCTTGATTTAACATTTACGGGTGTCGGCAGTAATGAATACGGCGACTGGTACTTTAAAGACGGAACAATCGCTTTTGATTATTCAGGTACAATTAGCTTTGGCGGACAGGATTATACCGTAACCAATGGATATGCTGTAAAAGCATAAATCTGACAAACTAAGATTGAATTTATAAAAAGACCGGCAGAGGTGCAGCGCATTGTAGCATCTCTGCCGGTTTGTCTATTTAACAAAAACCTTAACAAAAAACCATGTAATATTTTATTGAAACAGGTTGGATACAATGGTATAATAAAAATAATTAGATATGAAAAAAGTGACATAGACGACACGAGAAAACAGCAGTAAGGAGGAACAACATATGATTCAGGCAATGGTCAAAAAATTGAATGGGAAAAGACTGCGGCAGCGTATTTCATCTGCAATTTTAATAGTTGCAATATTGGTAAGTTTTTCTGGTATTCTTGGAGGAACTGCCATGTTAGTAATGGGTGTCCAGTACCATCACGCATTAACCAATTATGGTTTTTCGCAGGGTGATATCGGTAAGATGATGATTACATTTGCAGATACCAGAAGTAACCTGCGGGCGGCAATCGGTTATCAGGATAAGACACTGGTACAGGAAACCTACGAAGCGTATGAAACAAAGAAGCAGGCATGTAAGGATTATGCAGCTACAGTAGAAGAAACAGTTGCTTCCGCTGAAGAACGTAAATTGTATGATCAGATCATGAGCGGTATGGAAGATTATTTTACATCAGCTGATAAGGTAGTACAGATGGGTAAAGATGTAACGAATATCGATCAGAGAAATCAGGCACAGCGACTGGCAAAAGATGAAGTGGCACCGAAGTACGAAGCAATTTATGAGAATATGGTACAGCTGCTGGACGTGAATACCAGCGAAGGTGACAAATTGGAAAATAATTTAAAGGTATTAACATATGTCTTACTGGCAATAGTTATTCTTATTATTATTGCGGCGATTTTAATCGCAAGAAAGCTGGGCGATGCGCTTGCGTTAAATATTGTAAATCCGCTCGATGCACTGGCAGAACGTTTTAAGGCCTTTGCACAGGGTGATTTGACAAGTGAATTTCCGGTAATGGAATCAGAAGATGAAGTATCTGATATGGTTACTGTTGCAAAGGATATGGCAGAGAATCTGTCAGCAGTTATTAAGGATGTTAATTACCGTATGGAACTGATGGCAAAGAATGATTATACAGGCTCGTCTGCAATTCCTGAAAAGTATCTGGGTGATTTTGCAGCCATGAATGATGCAATCCATCAGATGAACGAAGATATGAACGATACAATGCGCCACATTGAAGAAGCTGCCGCTCAGGTATCTATCGGTGCAGGCAACCTTGCAGAGGGTTCACAAAGCCTTGCAGAAGGTTCTACAGACCAGGCTGGTGCAGTTGAAGAATTACTTGCCTCTTTTGCAAGTATTACAGAAGGTGTAGAACATACACATGACAGTGCAAGCGTTTCGTATGATTTATCTGTGAAATATGCAAAAGAAGCAGACAGAAGCCAGCAGGAGATGCAGGCGGTTACGGAAGCTATGCAGCGTATGAGTGAAATGTCTCAGAAGATTGAAAGCATTATCGGTGAAATCGAAGAAATTGCTGAACAGACCAATCTGCTTGCATTAAATGCTTCTATTGAAGCCGCAAGGGCCGGAGAAGCCGGACGCGGATTCGCTGTTGTTGCAACACAGATTGGCAAGCTTGCTGACGAAAGCGCTCAGTCTGCAGTGAATACAAGAGAACTCATTATGAATTCTATTCAGGAAATTGAAAATGGTAACCGTGCCGTAGAGAAGACTTCTAAGACGATTATTGAACTAGTTCAGGGTATTAATGAAGTCGCAGAAAAGTCTAAAGAGCTAGAGGAGCTTTCAGAAACACAGACAGAACAGATGAAGCAGGCTGAAGCCGGTGTTAACCAGATTTCAGAGGTTGTACAGAGCAATGCCGCTATTGCGGAAGAATCTTCTGCAACAAGTGAAGAGCTTTCAGCAGAATCTATTTCACTGAACGAACTTGTACAGCAGTTTAAGCTGAAAAAGTAATTTTTGACACTGATATCAGAATATGCTAGAATTTAAAAATGCGTAGACACGCAGTGAAAGCATACAGAACAGATAAGCGTGAAGTCATGAAAAATGGACTTCGCGCTTTTTTGCACAGATGTTTGCTTCTGAGCGAAAGCAAACATCTATAATGACAGATAAGAAATCGCCTATGCGAATTTCTCATCGCCACTTTGCAACAAGTTGCTCAGAAATGGAGATAAGTGTGAAAAATCACACTGATGTGCTGATTTTTCACACAGCATTTTGTGCCGCAGGCGTCACAAAATAGCTTTTATCGCAGAGCCAAATCTGACATTTGGCTCGCGGTTCCTCCGGCATTAAAATGTCTGCGGAAATGAGGAAAGTATGTATATTATAGTAGGGCTGGGAAATCCCGGCACACAGTATATGGGAACAAGACACAATGCAGGATTTTCTGTGATAGATGCGCTGGCAGATCAATATAATATCAGCGTAGACACACAAAAACACAAAGGGATGATTGGCAAGGGTATGATTGAGGGAGAGAAGGTCATTCTTGTAAAGCCGATGACGTATATGAATCTGTCCGGGGAATGTATCCGTGAAGTCATGGATTATTATAAGGCGGATATCGATGATTTAATCGTTATTTTTGACGACATCAGCTTAGAACCGGGAAAACTGCGTCTGCGGGCAAAGGGAAGCGCAGGCGGACACAACGGTATTAAGAGTATTATCGCGCAGCTTGGCAGTGACCGGTTCAAGCGTGTTAAGTTCGGTGTCGGTGACAAACCGAAGGGCTGGGACCTTGCAGACTGGGTACTCGGAAAATTCCCGGCAGATTTATACGATACACTGCGGGATGCCAATCAGAGAGCCTGCGAAGCGGTTGCCTGTATCATGACAGAGGGTATTACCGGTGCGATGAATAAATTTAATGGATGAAATAAAAATTGTAGAATAGAGGAAGTATGAAAACATTTTTTGAGCCTGTGCAGGGGATGGCAGGGATAGAAGAAATTAAAAAGTCTTTTAGCCGGCTGGGGCATGCGGTAATGGTCAGCGGCTGCATTGACACGCAGAAAGCACATCTGCTGGAAGCACTCGGGGAGCAGTATCCAATCCGGGTCGTGATTACTAGCGATGAGGTCAAGGCAAGACAGCTTCGTGAGGATTGTCTCTTTTTTGATAAGAGCAGTATTTACTATCCTGCCAAGGATTTTATCTTTTACAGCGCCGATGTGCATGGCAACCAGCTTGCGGGAGAGCGGCTTGCATGCATTTACAAAATCATTCAGGCGCAGAAGCATATCAGTGAAGACAGTATTTCAAACGGTAAAACAGACGGCATACAGCCGGAAAACAAAAATGCGGCGGGACTTACGGTTGTGACAACGATTGACGGCTGTGCTGATTTGCTCGTTCCGCTTGAAAAATATAAAAATGCCACGATTTCATTTGAAAAAGGACAGGTTCTTGATTTAGAAGCACTTTCAAAGAAACTGGTACAGATTGGCTATGAGCGATGTGCGATTGTGGACGGACAGGGCAAATTTGCGGTGCGCGGCGGTATTATCGACATTTTCCCGTATACGGAAGAAACACCGGTGCGCATTGAGTTGTGGGACGATGAGGTGGATTCAATCCGTTTGTTTGACGTGGAGAGCCAGCGTTCCATTGAAAAGATTGAGCGGTTTGAAGCTTTTCCGGCGACAGAATGCCTGTTAAGCGAAGAAGAAATTGCGCGCGGCAGGGAAAAGTTACAGGAAGAACTGGCAGGACAGCTGACCGCCTTTGGTAATGATAAGAAGAAAAAGACGGCAGAGGATATTGAGAAATGCAACCGTATCCGCAGAAATGTGGCAGATATGGAGCGTACCGGTGATTACAGCAAGGCATTGCGGATGTTTGCAGAGGAACTGACCGGATTTTTAAGCTATTTTCCAAGGGAAGACACGCTGTTTGTATTAGATGAGCCGAACCGCTTAAATGAGCGCATGGAACTTATTTTATATGAATATACGGAAAGTATGAAAAACCGTCTGGAGGGCGGATATATTCTGCCGGGACAGACCGATATGATTCACGGGATTGAAAGCATTTATGCGGGACTTGAAAAGAAACGTACCCTGCTGTTGTCGGCGCTGGATTACAAGCCGGAAAAATTTGCCGTGGCGGAATATGTGCGCATTGATACCCGCAGTATCAGTCCGTACCACAACAGCTTTGAGTATCTTGCGGACGATTTAAAAAAATATAAGCGTTCGGGGTATAAGAGTATCCTGGTGTGCAATTCGAGAACGCGTGCGGCGAGAATTGTGCAGGATCTGGCGGATCTGGGGCTGACGGCGTATTTCAGTGAAGATTTTGAAAATGAAATGCTTGAAGGCACGATTATGGTCACTTACGGCAGTCTGCACAAGGGCTTTGAGTATCCGCTTCTGCAGTTTGTCGTGATTGCGGAAAATGATATTTTTGCAAGCAGGCACAAAAAACGTGAAAAGAAGAAAAAGTATGACGGAAAGTCGATAGCCGGTTTTAACGAACTGAATATCGGCGATTTTGTCGTGCATGAAAGTCACGGACTGGGTGTGTATAAGGGTATTGAAAAAATTACGGTCGAGGGCGTGGAAAAGGATTATATCAAGATTGAATACGCCGGAAACAGTAACCTTTATGTGCTGGCGACACAGCTTGACCGTTTACAGAAATATGCGGCGGCGGATACAGAAAAGAAGCCGAAGCTCAATAAGCTGGGGACACAGGAGTGGAATAAAACAAAATCCAAGGTACACGGCGCGGTTGAAGAAGTGGCAAAGGATCTGGTTGCGCTGTATGCGGCGCGGCAGAAGGAAAAGGGCTATCAGTTTGGACCGGATACCGTATGGCAGAGGGAATTTGAAGAAATGTTTCCGTATGAGGAAACGCAGGATCAGCTGACGGCGATAGAAGACACCAAGCGTGATATGGAAAGTACCCGCATTATGGACCGTTTAATCTGCGGTGATGTTGGCTATGGCAAGACTGAAGTCGCAATCCGTGCGGCATTTAAAGCGGTACAGGAGGGCAAGCAGGTGGCATATCTTGTGCCGACAACCATTCTTGCCCAGCAGATTTACAACACCTTTGAACAGCGGATGAAAAATTTTCCGGTGACGGTGGCACAGCTGTCAAGCTTCCGTACAAGCAAGGAAATCAAGGAAAGTATTTCCGAGTTAAAAAAAGGTTTTGTAGATATTGCAATCGGTACACACAGACTGTTATCCAAGGATGTGGAGTTTAAGGACCTGGGACTGTTGATTATTGATGAGGAACAGCGTTTTGGTGTAACCCATAAGGAAAAGATTAAGAAATTAAAAAATGATGTGGATGTCATGACGCTCAGTGCGACCCCGATTCCTAGAACACTGCATATGAGCCTTGTCGGTATCCGTGATATGAGTGTACTGGAAGAACCGCCGACAGACCGCGTGCCGATACAGACCTTTGTAACGGAACATAACGATGAAATGATCCGGGAGGCGATTCACAGAGAGCTGGCAAGAAACGGACAGGTGTATTATGTATACAATCGTGTCCGCAGCATTGATGAGGTGGCGGCACACATTGAGGAACTGGTGCCGGAGGCCAATGTCGCCTATGCACACGGTCAGATGGAAAAACGTATGCTTGAAAAAATCATGTACGAATTTATCAACGGAGAAATTGACGTCTTAATTTCAACAACGATTATCGAAACCGGTGTGGACATTTCAAATGTCAATACCATGATTATCGAAGATGCGGATAAATTCGGGCTTTCACAGCTTTACCAGTTACGCGGTCGTGTCGGACGAAGCAGCAGAACGTCCTATGCATTTTTATTGTACCGCAGGGACAGAATGCTCACGGAAGTGGCAGAGAAACGTTTAAGTGCGATTCGTGAATTTTCGGATTTCGGCTCCGGTTTTAAGATTGCGATGAAAGACCTTGAAATCCGTGGCGCAGGAAATGTGCTTGGACGCTCACAGCATGGGCATATGGCGGCGGTTGGATATGATTTGTACTGTAAAATGCTCAATCAGGCGGTGAATGATTTGAAGGGCATTAAAAATGAATACGGTTTTGAAACAAATGTGGATTTGAATGTAGATGCATTTATTCCATCTTCTTATATTAAGAGCGAATATCAGAAGCTGGATGTCTACAAGCGGATTGCGGGTATTGAAAGCGAGGAGGAACTGTCGGATATGTGCGACGAACTCGGTGACCGTTACGGCAGTCTGCCGGCAAGTGCCGCCAATCTTTTAAATATTGCACTGGTTAAGTCTATGGCACACAAAATCGGCATTACCGAGATTCAGGGCGGAACGGACGAAACACCGGGGGCATCGCAGTGGCGGACGGTCATGAAGATTTATCCGAAAGCGGACATTCAGGGGGATAAAATCGAAAATTTCGTAGCCGGATACGGCGGTGCGGTGCGGTTTATCAGCAGTCCGGAACCGAAATTTGTCTGGAGGGTGACAAAGAAGAAATTCAGCAATGCGCAGGAATATTTGGCAGGATTAAAAGCCCTGGTAAAGGATATGCAGCAGCTGACGTAAATCGGTTATAAAGCATTTTGGAAAGGATTCTTCTGAAAGGGGTTTGCATTTTGAAAAAAGTGTGCTATAATACGTTAAAGTTTAACGCTTTAAAGTGAAAAATAAAACAAAAGCAGATATTGGAGGAAAAGGAAATGGAACAGAAGGGCGAATTAATTTCTTACAGACCGGATATTAAGGTCGTTGATTGTACAATCAGAGACGGAGGATTGGTCAACAATTTTTATTTTGACGATGAATTTGTAAGAAATTTATATACCGCCAACGTGGCAGCAGGTGTAGAATACATGGAGTTCGGTTATAAGGCTTCAAAGGAAATTTTTGACGTTAAGGAATTCGGCAAGTGGAAGTTCTGTGATGAGCAGGATATCCGTGATATTGTCGGTGATAACAACACCGATTTAAAGATTTCCGTTATGGCAGATGTCGGACGTACCGATTATAAAAAAGATATTATTCCAAAGACAGACAGTGTGATTGACATGATTCGTATTGCTACTTATATTAATACAATTCCGGCGGCAATCGAGATGATTCATTACTGTGCGGAGATGGGCTATGAAACCACGATTAATATTATGGCAGTTTCCACAGCGGCAGAATCTGAGCTGGATCTGGCACTGGATTTACTGGCACAGAGCGAGGTCGGCACGATTTATCTGGTTGACAGCTATGGTTCTTTATATCCGGAACAGATCCGCAGACTGGCGGATAAGTATTTGAAGGTTGCAGAAAAATACGGCAAGAAGGTCGGTATCCATGCACACAACAACCAGCAGCTTGCATTTGCAAATACGATTGAAGCCTGCACCGTAGGTGTCAGCTATCTGGATGCAACGATGAGCGGCATGGGACGCGGTGCAGGAAACTGCAACATGGAACTGCTGTTAGGCTTCCTTAGAAATCCGAAGTACAGTTTGAATCCGGTATTAAAATTTTTACAGAACCAGATGCTTCCGTTAAAGAAGACAGGGCTTGTATGGGGCTGTGATGTACAGTATATGCTGACAGGACAGCAGAACCAGCACCCAAGAACTGCCATTGCGTTTACGGCAGAACAACGTGAAGATTATGCGGCATTTTATCAGTCATTATTAGATCGGGAATAAAATGATGAAACTTCCTAAAAATGCAGAAACTGGGATATTGACTTTCACAAGGTATCGCAGTAAAATAACTGTTAAGAATTGCGTGGAATGAAGTAAAAGATATCATTTCGTAACAATCCGACTAGACGCGAAAGGGAGTAATGAAGATGGAAAAGAAAAATCTTGACTGGGCAAATCTTGGATTCGGTTATGTAAAGACAGATAAAAGATTTGTAGCAAATTATAAAGATGGAGCGTGGGATGACGGAGTCATTACAGATGATGATAAGGTCGTGTTAAATGAGTGTGCAGGTGTACTTCAGTATGCACAGACTTGTTTTGAAGGTTTAAAGGCTTATACAACAGAAGACGGTCATATTGTTATGTTCCGTCCGGACCTCAATGCACAGAGAATGCATGATTCCTGCGAAAGACTGGAAATGCCGCCATTCCCTGTAGACAAGTTTGTACAGGCTGTTACAGATACAGTAAAGGCAAATGCAGCATGGGTACCGCCATTTGGTTCAGGTGCTACATTATACATCCGTCCATATATGTTCGGCAGCAATCCGGTTATCGGTGTAAAGCCGGCTGATGAATATCAGTTCAGAATCCTTACAACACCGGTTGGTCCGTATTTCAAGGGCGGCGCAAAGCCTCTTACAATTAAGGTATCTGATTTCGATAGAGCAGCACCTCACGGAACAGGTCATATCAAGGCCGGTTTAAATTATGCCATGAGCTTACATGCAATCGTAACAGCACATAAAGAAGGCTATGCAGAAAATATGTACTTAGACCCGGCAACAAGAACAAAGGTAGAAGAAACAGGCGGTGCAAACTTCCTGTTCGTTACAAAAGACGGTACAGTTGTAACACCAAAGTCAAGCAGTATTCTTCCTTCTATTACACGTCGTTCACTCGTATATGTTGCGAAGGAAATCTTAGGACTGAAGGTTGAAGAACGTGAAGTTACACTGGAAGAAGTAAAGGATTTCGCAGAATGTGGTCTTTGCGGTACAGCAGCTGTTATCTCACCGGTTGGTAAGATTGTTGACCACGGCAAGGAAATCTGCATGCCAAGCGGTATGGAAAAGATGGGCCCTACAATCCAGAAGCTGTACGATACTTTAACAGGTATCCAGATGGGCAAGCTTGAAGCACCTAAGGGCTGGATTTATACAGTAGAATAATTCGTCTAATGATTTTATCATGAATTTTGTTGATACGGTTTTGTGATAAAGTGTTAAAAAGCGCATAGAGAGCAGATACAGAAGGAATTTTTGTGTCTGCTCTTTTTGTATCAAAGTGGCTTTGTCAGGACGGAGGAAAATGGTTTTAAATTCTATTTGTATAGTGTAAAAAATATATTGACAAGGCTTATTATATGAAGTATATTATATACATCAACAATATTTATAAATATTGTTGAATGATGAATAAAATGCGAAAGAAAGGGGCGATGCGATTGCCAAAAAGCACAACAAAATTAAAACAGTATTTTCCGATGATTCGTGAGCGGGAGGATATTAAAAGAGAAATCCGCGAGAATCCAAAACTTTTAGAAAAATATCGGGAATGGGACGAAGAGCAGCAGGAAGAATTTTTAGATTACTGCACAGGGGTCAAAGGCGAAAAGAAAAAAGCCTTCAGTTATAAGGATATAAAATCCGTCTATACGATAGTATTCTTTGAAACAAGTATCAAAGAATTTCATGAATATCCACAAAACTACATTCACAAATTCAAACAGCAGTCAGACACAGGTCTGGAACTGGAATTACTGCAAAAATATGTGTTCATACCGCTTGACATTTTCCGTGGAATCTACCACAATAATCTTAGGAATAAGACAGAAGCGTGGCTCACATTTCTAAGTACAGATGAACCGGAGATTATCATTGAACTAATCAGTCAGTACCCGGAGTTTAAAGAAATGTACGAAGAAATTTATGTCATGTGCCAGAATGTGGAAAAGGTGATGGAAATGTTTTCAAAGGAATTGATTCAACTGGATAGAAACACGGTGCAGTACATGATAGATGAAATGCAGGATACAATTGATATTCAGAAAGAAGAATTGGAAGCAAAGCAGGAAACCATTGACACACAGAAAGAAGAACTGGAAACTGCCAGACGTCAGTTACAGGAAATGGCGGAAAAGCTCAGACAGCTTGAAAAAGCGGAAAAGTAAATAAACATCCAATCAAAAGCGGAGTGCTGTATGGTATACAATTTCCCTGTCAGACAGAGAAAGATACAACAGACACTGCGCTTTTTAATTTACAGAAAAAGATGAAAATGATAAAATATTAGTATATTTTTGGAAGTGAAGGGGTGTAAGCAATGACACTGACACAATTAAAATATGCGATTACCGTATCGGAAGCAGGTTCCATGAATCAGGCGGCAAAGGAACTTTTTATTTCACAGCCGAGCCTGTCGCTTGCCATACGGGACTTAGAAGAGGAAATCGGTGTGGAACTGTTCCGGCGTAGCAGCCGCGGTATTTTACTGACACCGGACGGCGAAGAATTTATTGGATATGCCAAACAGGTCGTAGAGCAGTATCAGTTAATTGAATCCAAGTATGTACAGAAAGAAAAAGTAAAGAAAAAATTCAGCGTTTCCATGCAGCATTATACCTTTGCGGTCAATGCTTTTGTGGAGATGGTGAAACAGTTTGGCATGGATGAGTATGAATTTGCAGTGCATGAAACAAAGACGTATGAAGTTATTGAAGATGTCAGAACGTTCCGCAGTGAAATCGGTATATTGTATCTGAATGAATTTAACCGGAAAGTGCTGACCAAGCTTTTTGCCGAGTATAATCTGGAATTCCATGAAATTCTGCGGTGTGGTGTATATGTATATATGTGGAAAGGACATCCGCTTGCAAATAAAAAAGAAATTGATATGGAAGAACTGGCGGAGTATCCGTGCCTGTCCTTTGAGCAGGGAAGTTACAATTCCTTTTATTTTGCAGAGGAAGTTTTAAGCACCTATCAGTATAAGCGGCTGATTAAGGCAAATGACCGCGCAACCATGTTAAATCTGATGGTGGGACTCAATGGATTTACATTGTGTTCCGGTATTATCTGTGAGGAATTAAACGGTTCGGAATACTGTGCAGTCAAACTCAAATCCAATGAAGAAATGTCAATTGGATATTTGTATAGAAAAGGTGTTGCCATCAGTCTTCTGGGACAGAAATACCTTGATGAAATCGCAAAATATCAGGATAAAGCAATGGGCAGTTATGTCATATAAAATCCCAAAGACAGTGTTTAAAATACTGGTAAAGATACATAAACAATGATATGATATAAAAGTCAGAATATAAAAAGTCATTTTTGCTGACAGGTGATGGAAAAATATAAATGCACCGATGAGCAAAAAATAATTTATAAAAACGAAAGAAGGGGTATAAGCGTATGGAGCAGTTTGTTGGAATGAGCAAAACAGGCAGCATAAAAGAAGCTGCCGAAGGATTAAAAAATCCTCAGTTTTTAATGCTGTTTGACAGCAGTAAAGAACGTTTTAAAGAAAGTGTATCACAGCTGGAAGAAATGTTTCCGGGTGTGCCAAGTATTGGGTGTGTGGGACAGTTTTACGGAAAGACACAGGTGCTTGAAAATGGTGTTATGGTTGTTGGATTTTCCGGTGGAATCCGTGCGGCAGCGGATGTTTTTACCGATGTATCCACAATGCCGGTAAAATGTATCAGAAAATTCCAGCAGAATGTTACAAATATCAATGCATCAGCGGATAATACCGTGTTAATTGATTTTTGCAGCGGCAATGATGAATGTGTGCTGGCAACGATGGAATCCGTTCTGAAAAGCAAAAAGATTCAGCTGACCGGCGGAACGGCATGGGAAGGACTGGTATGCTGTAACGGACAGGTTTATGAAGATGCCTGCGCTTATGCACTGGTTAAAAATGAATCCGGCAGGGTTAAGGTTTATAAAGAAAATATTTATCTGCGTAAAGATGCAGTAAAGCATATTGTTACGAGGTCTGAACCGCGTACTTATACGATTCAGGAAATTGACGGCAGACGGGCGGAAGACGTTTATACAAAAGAACTGGGTATTTCGCCGGAAAATATTACGGAACAGACCATGGTAAATCCGCTTGGACGTGTTATCGGTGATGAAACCTATATTATTTCGATTAAAGAGCGTACCGGAAACGGCAGCTTTTCCTGCTATAGAAAAGTAAACCCAAAGGATAACATCTGTTTTTTACAGGCGGGAGATCACAAGCAGATTTTACAGGAAACCATTGAAAGTATCCACAAAGATTTTTCAAAGATTTCGGGCGTATTTTCGGTAAACTGCCTGTTCCGGTATCTGTATTTCCAGCAGAAAGGTTTTGTGAACGAATATCTTGAAGAAATGGGAAAGCTTGGCAGTCATGCAGGACTTGTCGGACTGGGGGAGCATTATAACGGACAGCATACGAATCAGACAATGTCAGCAGTGGTATTTGAGTAAACACTAATAGCTTTAATGGCAGATGAGCGGTATCATGACAGGAACGTTAGAAAAGAGGTACATATGGGATTATTTCATAAAAATAAACAAAAAGAAGCTGTACAGGAAGTAAAACAGCCGCAGATTTCGTTGGAAGAAAAGGCATATCCGATTATTTATACGGCAAATTATATATCAGAGCGCTTTGAAAATCTTTCCGATGAAGAAGTGGTTGTCAGCAATCAGATTGTCGGGATTAAAGAGGCGTTTGATAATGTTTTAACAGAGATGGACCGGTTATCTGTACAGATTCAGAATTTCGGAAATACATTTTCGGGAATACAGAATGCATCGGAGAATTTCAGCAGTGTGCGTGACGGCATTATTGCATCTGTAGATACGGCACAGGAAAAGGTGCGCGAATTAAAAGCGGACTCTGCGCGTGTAACAGACAGCTTTCATGTAATGGATACGACATTCCAGAATCTGGAGCAGGCAGTCGGAGAAATTAAAGAGTGTACACAGGGAATCGTTGATGTGGCAAACCAGACCAATATGCTTGCGTTAAATGCTTCAATTGAAGCGGCAAGAGCCGGTGAGCAGGGCAGAGGGTTTGCGGTTGTTGCGGAACAGGTTCGTGAACTTGCAGACGAGATTAAAAATCTGATTCAGGTTATCAGTGAAAGAATCAAGAATGTAGAGGACGGCACAGGAGAATTAAGCCGTTCCCTGCGAGAGTCAGAACAGATTTTAGACGAGAATACGGAAAATGTAAATTCGGCGCATGACATTTTTGAGGAAATTAAGGGGAAGGCAGATGCAATCGGACAGGTGCAGAACAACATTGCAGATGCAATTCAGGATTCAACGAAAGAAGTGGAAAAAATTTCTGATTTTGTAGTGTTATCCAGAACATATTATGATAAAGTGCTTTCTTGTATTGAAGATATTGAAAAAAGTGATAACATAAAGACAGCGGTGTTTGATGACATCAGAAATATGCTTTTACAGGTTGAACCATTGGCAAAGGATATATCAAAACAATAATATGTAGAAAAGAGGAAGAATTATGCTGACAAATGACGCAACAATTTTAAAAATAAAACACGAAGTTCTGTATCAGGTGGCAAAGCTTGCCTATGCAGGTGAATTTGATGAGAAAAAAGACGAACTTGCTTATAAATTAATTCCGGGGCCGAAGCCGCAGTTTCGCTGCTGCGTCTATAAGGAAAGAGAAATCGTCCGCCAGAGAGTAAGACTGGCGGAGGGTTTATGTCCGACAGAGAGTGACCACAGTGGTTCTAAAAATGTAATTCAGGTAATAGAGTCTGCGTGTGCAGACTGTCCGTTATCCCACTATATTGTAACGGATAACTGCCGTAAATGTATGGCAAAGGCCTGTCAGCAGTCCTGCAAGTTCGGGGCAATTTCAATGGGCAGGGACAGAGCCTATATTGACCCGGACAAATGTAAGGAGTGCGGCATGTGCGCAAAAAACTGTCCGTACAATGCGATTGCGGATTTAATCCGTCCATGTAAAAAAGTCTGTCCCGTCAACGCAATTACCATGGATGAAAATGGTATCTGCGTGATTGATGAAGAAAAATGTATCCGCTGCGGACAGTGTATTCACAGATGTCCGTTTGGTGCGATCGGTTCAAAGACCGACATTGTGGCAATTATAAAAGATATGCTGGCAGGTAAAAAAGTCATTGCGATGTTTGCACCGGCAATTGAGGGGCAGTTTGGCAGGGAAATCACAATGTCAAGTATTCGTACTGCCTGCAAAAAGATTGGATTTGCTGATATGGTGGAAGTCGGACTCGGTGGTGATATGACAGCGGCGGCTGAAGCGGCAGAGTGGCTCGAAGCACACGAGCAGGGCAAAAAGATGACAACCTCCTGCTGTCCCTGTCTCTTATACACATCTCCGAGCCCACGAGACCGGAGCCTATCTCG
>ENA-OXEY01000415-OXEY01000415.1-human-gut-metagenome-genome-assembly--contig:-NODE-415-length-18806-cov-10.756120_pt1 | contig 18806 bp, 15 predicted proteins | sample MGYA00249365_ERZ652263 | MGnify/ENA primary metagenome ERZ652263 (study PRJEB26925, sample SAMN05826763) | human gut metagenome | biome: ENVO:2100002; feature: ENVO:00000062; material: ENVO:00002003...
TCCTCTTCGTCGGCAGCGTCAGATGTGTATAAGAGACAGGGCTTGAAGTGCGGCGGCTCGGACGGTTTCTCGGGCATCACGGCCAATCCGCTGGTGGGGCTGTTTTCCGACTGGCTGATCGCGCAGGGCGGCACGACGGTGCTGACGGAGGTTCCCGAGATGTTTGGCGCGGAACAGCTTTTAATGAACCGCTGCATCAACGAAACCGTGTTTAACAAAACGGTAAATCTCATCAACAACTATAAAAACTATTTTATCGCCCACCACCAGCCCGTCAGCGAAAATCCATCACCCGGAAACAAGGCGGGCGGTATTACAACGCTGGAAGAAAAATCACTCGGCTGTGTGCAAAAAGGCGGTAATGCGCCGATAACGGCAGTGCTGTCTTACGGAGATACAGCCGAAAGGCCGGGACTGAATCTATTAGACGGTCCGGGCAACGATATGGTTGCCGTAACTAATCTTACGGCGGCAGGCTGCCATTTGATTCTGTTTACAACAGGCAGAGGCACGCCTCTCGGAGCACCGGTGCCGACTGTCAAAATCGCCACCAACACTTCCCTTGCAGAGCGCAAGAAAAGCTGGATTGATTTTGACGCACAGTCGGGCACAGACGAAAGCTTGCTAAAACTGATTCGTGAAACGGCAAACGGTAAAAAAACAAAAAACGAACAGCACGGAATTAGTGAAATCGCTATTTATAAAGACGGTGTAACGCTATGATTATTGACGCACACGCATATTTACGGAAAAGTCAAAAAGGAAAAGTATCGGAGCGTGATGTTTTCTCCGTCGGCACGGAAAAAGCAATTTCGGCGGCGAGATCTGTCAGATGTTACCGCCTTATATGACCGATGACGAAAACACTGCCGAGCATCTTATATCAAATATGGATTATGCAGGGGTAAACGGTGCGGTGATTATCCGCGCACCATGGTTAAAATCACATATAAAATGAGCTTTGATTTTATTTTGAAATCGAAGGAAATAAGCGAAGAAAGTAAGCAAAAATTTTTGTTTGATAATGCAAAATCATTTTATGATTTTGATGATTTTGAGGAAATTGAACCTGTAAAAAATATGCTTTGAGGTACATATGAAAAAAAGTAATTTAAAACTGAAAATTAACGAAATAACCGGCGATTATAAAGTTATACACAACGGATTCTCATGGGTAAGTTACGGCAGAAGGCCGTATATAATAATCAGAAAAAAGGCGGGCAACAAGTATGTTTCAACATACCGTCCGCTTTATTCTGATTTAAAAAAGCGTTTTACATATACAGCCGATTCGATTGTTACAACGCTTTCGGGCTATATGGCTTTCGGAAAACTGTACGATTTCAAAATCATATTAACCGCAAAAACACAGGCGATGATACTTGTGAATTTTCAATAAAGGCAGAAAACGAAATCGGCTATGACATTCAGGCGGTTTACTTCACTGCCTCGTTCAATTCCAAAAAAATGCAATTACTCCTATCACACAGACCCAATGCATTCTTGCTTTTATGCCTCCGGCACTGTTTGTACCTAATAAATCTTGAAAATGACCGAAAACCACAAAACCTATATGCATGTAACGGATTCCATGCAAGAGAATGTTGCAAACACAATGGGTAATTTACTCGGCGGAAATGCGGCAAATTCATAAATGGTCAATAGATGGTCACGAAATATTTAACACCAAAAATCACAAAATCTCACTCAGTAAAAAAGAGTGAGATTTTTTGTTGCATATTGGGTCAAAAGAAATGTGGAATTGGCACACCACCGTAACCATCAAAAAAGCAATCCGGAATTAATTGACGGATTGCTTTTTTGTTTACTCCTTTAGAGAGGACAATAAAAGGAGTCAAGACATAAAATCTTGACTCCTTTACTTTTTAGTCGTTCCAATCAGGTGGAGTGACAATCGGTTCATCGCCGCCACCGGATGTCGTAATTACATCAACGGCAGCAAACTTTTGAATGTACGAATCAGGTTTGATATACTTTTCCTTCATCTTAATACCTCCTTAATTATTTCATGTCTAAAATTAAAACTGATATGCCGATTATTTGCCTGCATAGGCTTTTGCGGAATTGCCGTAACGCATCATTGCGTCTGTAACTGCTTTTAACTTTGCATCAGTAACAGTTGCGGCATAGGATTCCACACTGTACTTAAGTGTATAGCTGACTTGCTCATTGCCTTTGTATGCAGTGATAAATACTTCATCACTCATTTGATTTGCATAAACACCGTCAAAATAGAAATACCAATAACCGTCTTTGCCTTTTTCAAAATTATCCGGATTTTCGGCATAGGTATATGTCAATGTTCTTGAACCTATTTTTACTTTGAATGAAAGGTCATCAAGAGTAACATTGGTCATATTCAGCGGTATTGCAATTTCAACCGAATTATTCAGCCTTAATGCCGTACCAAACTTTACAAGCCTGTTTTCGCAGGTTTCGTAGCTTGCATTCTTGATATTCGTTAAACTTAAATCAGCCGTGCTGCGAAGTGCTTTTTGCTCATCGGTAAGTATATCGGTAAGTAAATTATCGGTTTTATAGTTTTGATATACCTGACAAGCCTCGCCGTAATATACCAAATCCACCAGCAAAGTTTTAAGCTTTGCAGAAGATGTTGGTTTATTTAAGGTTGACTTAATATAGTCGGTTGCACTGTATTTATAAGCATTACCGTTATATGTTACACCGTCTTTGACACCATAGAATGTAATACTTACATCATCACCTAAAGCCTGCGGTGAAATACCCGTATAATCAAATATGCAATAAACGATTGAATTTGAAGTTAATGTTTTACCAGACGGATATACTTTTTCAGTTTTACCGTTTCGGGTAAACTCAGCATACACTTCGTCATAATAATCAACTACATCTTTGGTAATGTAAGTTGCAAGGGTGATACTGCTTTCAAGCGACAGTGCATTACCTCTGCGACGAAGAAGAGCCGTATTCGGTGCCTCTTTTGTTTCACTTTCACCACACGTAGAGCAAGTACGAGTCTGCGTGCCGTCTTTATAATCACTTGATGAGTTATAAACAGCATCATTATTGTATTTCCAAGCAGACCATGTGTGAGTGTGTTCTTCGTTTTTATTTTTGTAATAATATGTAACAACCGTTCCGTCCGAAACAATAGGCTTATTTAAGCCGTCTGCCTTTACAAATTTGTAGCCATAGAGCGATTTTGCCGGTGTTAAATCAAGCTTTGTGCCGTATGGCACGGTAAATGTTCCGCCGGCAGTGTTTGGAATTTCAGAGCCGTCCTCAAATTTATACTGAATTGAAACGGTTGTGTAGCGCTGTGTTTCCGTATTGTCGTCTGCAAGCACATTTCCGTTTTCATCGAGCACCTGAAATGCCACGGTATCGCCGTTCTTAAGCTGTGCATCAGACGGAATTTGATAAATAAGCGAGCAGCTTTTCAGGCCCGAATTAAAGTCGCTTTTGATATGATCCAAAGCGCCGATCGGCCAAAAATTCGCTTTGTCATTCCAAGTCGGAATATCAAAGGTTTGTACTGTTTGAAGCGGATTTCCCGACGAATCTGTTGCAACGCTACCGTCGGAATGCTTAATCCACATTTTGAATTTAAGCTGACGGGTTTTCTTATCGGAAATGTTTTGGATAACGGTGCGAAGCTCGATTTTTTTGCCGCTCATATCGGTATTAAATCTGCTTTTGCTGTTGCCGCTCAAAAGCCGGTCGCTGCGATTATACGTATAAGTATAATATGAGCTTGTTTCAAGGTCGGTAAAATCTGAGGGGCTTGAATAAGCGCCCGTGTACTCCTTAACTTCGGGAGGCGCAACATAGAGATCTATATCATTAACAAGCTGAGACATTCGCTTGAAGCCCTGCAAGCGGCAAACTTCGCAAAATTGATAATTAGTATCTCTCATTATACACTCATAGCTTGAAACAAGCATTTTTGAGCCGTATGCATTGCGGCAGGTATAGGTGTTTCTAAAGCCTAAAAGCTGCCTCCATTTTATTTTTTCGGGGTCTTCAACCGAGGAAAGATTAAGCGATTTCAGCTCTTTATCTTCAAGCAAATACCCGGTGCTGTATTCATCACCGAGGCCAAGCAGGCTGTGCCCAAGCTCATGTGCAAAGGTCTTTGGTGCACGGTAGCTGTCTGACGGCGAAATGAAATAATGAAAACCGTATTCACGGTTATTATAAGCACCGCCGAAATCATTCGTTGTATTTACAACCATAGCGAACTGGGCAATATAATCGTGAACATAATAATACGGCTCATATTCGTTCGACTCACCGTTCGGCTTCATCGGAATTGTATTCGGGTCGGTTGTTTTTTTGATGTGAGCATCGTGGATTTTCTCAATAAATTCCGGCCCGATACATCTTTCAAAAATATGATTTTTCCATTGGCTTCCGTGGAGGTTGTTGGAAATAACAGGAGAATTATATTTGTCAACTATAACATCAAAGAATGTACTTCCGCCATTATCAAAAGTTGATTCGGAAGCTGTGCAAAGAGCGTAAACATTGAACCTGTCGGCATAACTGCGATATGGCTCATATTTCATGGCCTCCTGCCAAAGTCGTTTAACATCGTTGATAAATTTGCCTTGCTGACTTTTTGTATATCCCTCGCCGCAAACAACAACAACCATATTTTCCGTGTCGCTGCGTGTTTTTTGAATTGTATAAACAGGGATGGTGGAGTTGGCGTATTTTCCGTCACCGGAATACCATGGTCCTAAAGTGAGCTGAATACTTTGCTCGGTGCTGACATTCCAGTCGGGATTAGCCTCCTCGGCAGGTTCCGAAATTGTATAATCGGCCTCTTGTTTATTTGGAGCAGAGCCGATATAAGGATTGCTTTGTGAGCCGCTGCCCGAAGTGGAAACGAAATATTCGGAATCGAGATAAAACGCGGGCCTTACGCCCAAGTCGGAATACCACGGAGCGTATCTGCCAACCTCACCGCTTGAGCTGATGTATCGCATATCGTGATTGCAATCGGTAACAGGGGTGCGAAGCCAATAAGGCCAAGCCATTCCGTTGCTATTGTAAGCAATATAATAACCTTTAAGATTTTTCCACACGGCATTAGCCTGCTTTACATCAAGAAGAAAAACCTTTTCGGTTGTGGTTTCAAAATATGCACTATCGTAATTTATTGCCGCATATGCAATGTCTGTATAGTAATACAAATCCGAATTTGCATCACCATTGACAATGCCCTTATTGTATTCGGGATGAGAAACAAGAGAGCGCTGGGTAACGGTTTTCATTGCCGCAATTTCCGATTTTGAAAAAGCATTAAGAAATCCCGCTTTGTCATTATAAGCACCCGTTCCGCTGACATAGCCATCCTTCGGCGGATTGCCGCAAAGCCAATCAACCTTGCCTGCAGCTGCGGTTGAATTGAGCCAAGAGCGCATATTACTGTCTTTCCAATAGTTAGAACCGTAATCATCACGCTTATAGCTTCGGCTGTGCGATTTTGAATTGCTGTTGTCATTTGTTTTGGCATCATATGCAAGGGTGTCAATAATTCTGTCCGCAAGCATAAGCGGACCGTTATCGTCAATGCTTACACATCGCCAAAGAATCGAAGCATTATTATATGTGCCCATTTTTACATAATCGCCCACTTTGATATCCGGCTTTGATGACGCCTGAACGCTCATCGGCAAAATTGAGATTGCCATGCACAATGCCAACAATATTGCTGTTATTTTTTTCGTCATTAAGTCACTTCCTTTATAAACGGTATATTTGCCTTCATTATATTGTAAAAGGAGATATTTGTCAATGATATTTAGTTTAATTTTGGTCGATTTTACAGCCGATATTATAATATAGCAATTCGGATTGTTGTATTATTCCGAAATTGCGAATAATTTGAATAAAATGCTTAACATGAATTTTTCATTTGTCTATTATGAAATCAGATTGATACTTAAAAATTCAGTCAATAACGGGTGATTATTTATGAAGCAAAAGCAGTTAACTCATCAACAGCTTGAGAAAAAGGCACTACGCAAGCAAAAATAAATTGCTAAGTGGGAAAAAGAAAAGGCAAGGCCTAAAAAAAGCTATTACATTATCTATTTGATTTTCATAGTCAGCCTAATCTATGTAACGGATGAAATAGCTTCGCAAATCGGCACTTTGATAAAAACGGAAATCGCAAATGATTTGATGTCAAGCTTCGGGAAAAAAGCGTCGGCATGCTTGATATAGTCAGCTTTATTGCCATTCCTTTTCAGGCTTTGTCCATTTTTTATAAACCGTTATCAGACAGATTCGGCAGAAAAATATTTCTTGTTATCAACACGCTCGGCATGAGCCTTGGTATGCTTGTGATTGCTTTGTCGCACAATCTGGCGCTTTATGTTGTCGGTGCGGTCATTATATTTTTCTTCGTTCCGCATGATATGCAGGTTGTGTATGTGATGGAATCGGCTCCGTCAAAGCATCGTGCAAAAATCTATTCCACGGTAAAATGCATTGCAAAAAAGCGCCGTATTTCTACGACGCTTTTGTCTTGCTCAGAAGATAGAGCAAGGGAATGCTATTCAATTATCTGTTGTACTTTTTCTTTCTGCCGGCAACCGTTGCAGCAATGGTTGCGCCGCCGCTGGCTAACAGTAGGGAAATCCACAGTGCAAGGTTGCTTGTATTGCCGGTCAGCGGACTCTTATCTGATGTTCCCGGTTTAGTACTGGCAGGCTTTTTCTCAAGAGCAGCAATCGCATCTTCGATAGCCTTTGCCATCTTGTCTACTTCAGATTGTTCCATAATATTTTTACCACGGACAACAGCTTTGACAGCAGCTTCTACAGCAGAGAAGTCCTTGTAGTTGTCTTTGTTCAGTGCATTTGCCTTGTCAATGGCTCCGTCGACCTTAGTGTAGTCTGCAGGTAAATAAGTCATTGTAATAGTCTGCGTATGAGTTGCTGTATCAGCCGTAATCGTAATATTGAGATTGAAAACCTCGCAATTATCTGCACTGACTTCGACAGTATAAGTACCCGTTTCCAAATCAACCGGGTTTGCTACTTCCTGACCATTCACTTTAATGACTACATTCGCCAACTCAGCAGGTGTTACAACAAAAGAAACTGCATATTTCGGTGCTGGCAAGAGGGGCGTTCCATTAGAATTAAATCGATAATTGCCGCCGGCAGTAGTAATCTCATTAAAGAAATCCTCAGTTTCCATATATTCAAGGGACTTTGCTGTACCTGCTTCCGTATACTTACTGCAAGCAGTAACATTTTCTGTTTCAATGAAATAATTGTTTTCAAAAACGGGTGTATCAGAAGAAACACCGCCGACAATACCGCCTAAACGCTTATAAGGTGTAGTGGCAGTATATTGAGATAGATCCACTTCCCCGGCGAAATAACAATGTCTTATTTCTGTTCCTGTGCCAACTGTACCTGCAATGCCGCCGAAATCCGTAGTTCCCTTACCAAGAGGAACTATTTTCCCGGTGGAATAACAATTTATGACCTTTGAGTTCTGAATCAACTGTCCAACAATTCCGCCAGTACAGGGTGTCCAAGAGGTCAGATCGCCCGTATTGGCACAATACTGTACGGTGCTGTTTTGAGCAAGACCTACGATACCGCCCATCTGAAAAGAGGTGACATCCTGCGTTATTGAAAAATCCCCCTTGTTTTGGCAGTATTCAATCGTGCTATTTATCGCATATCCGCACAAAGCCACAGTACCGTTAATATATTTGTCTGTATCCGTGAACGACACATTTGAAGCACAGTCAGAAATTTTGCTGTCTGCTGCAACGCCCGCTACCGTTCCAAAATAGACATACCCTGAATTGGACACATTCAGCTTGCCTTGAATTGTCAAACCGGAAATTTCAGCGCCGTAAACCTCACTGAAAAACCCGAAAGACGGATACTCTGTCTTTCCGTAGTTTTCGGAAAAATCCAAATTGGAAATCGTATGCCCGTTTCCGTAAAATTTGCCGCTGAAGTAATGCAGCAGAGTTCCATCAGCAGCAAATACGCTGCCAATTGGTGTCCACGCAACACCTGTTAAATCCAAATCTGCATCAAGAGATACAACCGCATCTGTTTTATCGTCATATTCGCCATTGTCCACAGCTTTTGCAAATTCCAAAAGCTCATCTACTGTTGTGATTGAGGTTTTGCTGCTTTGCTCGTTCTCTTCTGCAAACGCTGTCATCGGAACAAGTGCCATCACAAGGCACAACGCAAGCAGAAGGCTTAAAAGTTTCTTCTTCATTTTCATTCCTCCAAAATAATTCTATCCGCTATTTTCTTCCTCCGGCAAACGCAAAAAGCCGAAGCCAAGGCATAATGCACCCTGTCTCCAGCAACCGGTTCGTTATAAATTGTATGAAATAAGACTTGACACGCTGAAAAAACGGCACTATGCTCCTGCCGAGCCGAGCCGAGCCGAGCCGAGCCGAGCCGAGCCGACAATAATTGTCGCATTTCCGTTTGCCATAGTCAAGTCCTCCTTCCATAATTTCTAAGGCAAAAGGATATGAATTCCCTTACCCAATAGACATACAAAGGTATTTTAGCAGATTTTCCCAAAAATCTCAAGTAGTTTTCAGAATATTGCTCTCATCTTTTTCTCAAAGCATTGCCTTCTTCCATTACTCACGGAACTTTATGGCTTGACCATTATCAAAACTGGTGCAAACTCAACCTGTATAAAATTTTCAATGTTCTTTCAATTTAGCCTTGACTTTTTATTTGCAGGCTACAACATTTCCCACGAGTTCGAAAATCTTCGAAAAATTTTTGTTGCGTCTTTTTTCATCTCATTTTAACATATTATCAAGGAACGATGTTCTCATCTGAGAGGAGAAGGTTCATGAATTATAAAGAATTATTGTTTGATACACTTGAAAAGCTTGGTACTTCAAAGACAAACCTTGGTTACGATTATATTGTCTACGGCCTCCTTCTTATGGAAGAAGACCCTCACTGTATCTCTTGTATTACGAAATTTTTATACATTGATATTGCGAATCACTACGGCACAACATGGAAATGTGTCGAGAAGAATATACGAAATAGTATTCTCACTATATGGGTCTCTTCCAACGACCGTATGCTCAAAAAAGTCTTCGGCAGAAGCAGTTCTGACAACAGACCTACAAATAAAGAATTTTTTAAGCATACTTATGAATATCTTGATACAATAAAGCACCAGTGTGCTGCAGGTGCTTTACATCCCAGATTTTTTTGTCCTTCCTGTCACTCACATTGCCAGATAATGGAAAATATCTTTTCGCAAATGACTGACTTCTATGATATTGCTAACTGACTTTTTCCTGTTAGTTCGTCTTTCGCATTTCCCCTGAACTTCTGATATTATTTAATAAAATCCTTACTGCTGTCCCTCCGGGATACTGCCTTTTTCATGCATTTTTCTCGCCAGATAAACAAATGGTGTATCTGCAATACTCGTAATGATAAAGATCACATAACTCGCCAGTGCGATACTGACCAGAGTTGGGAACTGATACATTCCCCAGAATGCCCCAAAAGTATACAATAATGTATTTAGTAACTGTGAGATCAGTGTCGACCCGTTATTTCTCAGCCATAATGCTTTTCTTGAATCTCCATTGAAATGCTTTTTGGTAATCGCCCACCATTTATGATAAGCCCATACATCAAACCGCTGACAGATTGCATAAACCAGCACACTGACGATCATCAGTCTTGGTGTATTGGAAAAAATCTCTTTGATCGCCGGCTGTGCCCAGTCGCTCGCACTCGGTCTGTATAAAAGCCAGGACTGGGAAACTACGATAAAAAATACCGACGTAAAAATTCCGATATTTACTGCTTTCTGTGCTGCCTTTTTCCCGTCTACCTCACTGATGATATCCGTAACAAGAAATGTCGACGCAAAAAGGATATTCCCCAGAGTCTGCTCCATTCCGAATGCGTCCACCAGGATCAGCACTTCAATATTGGCGGTAATCGTAGCGATCGCTGTAAAACAATACAATCCGCTTTTCCCAAATAATCTGTAAACTAACAGAACACTTCCATATATAACCAAAAGACTTAAAACCAATAATATCTCATTCATTTTCTTCTTTCTCCTTTTCTTCTCCTCCGACTCCAAAATCTGTATTTTGAAGCAAAATATCCACCCTTTGGTTTTCTTTATATTTCGGATAAATCTGTTCCACAAAAAGTCGGATCACTTCCTGATCCGGACGGATCGGTGTTGTATTTTCCACCATAATATTGATACAGATCCGTTCAAAATATTTTAATCCCGTTTCTATATCTTTCTGCATGGATTCTGCTGTCTGCCCACTGATTCCAAAAAGCAGACAGACTTCATCTGCCACTCCTGCGATCTCTTCCGGCATAACGCCTTCCATTCCTTTGTCAAAGACTTCTCTTCTGAACGTATCATCAAATGTCTCCACACCCATTTTAATTTTCAGCGTGATTCCCTGCTTTTTAAAATAATCCTTCCACTTCTGTACATGCTTATGATACATCCAGTGAACCTCAAACCGGAGCTGACTGATCTGCTTTTCTTTACAGACCCGCCTGATTTCTTCCATTGTCTTTTCATCAAGTTCCAGAAAACTTCCGGAATTGATTACTTCAAGACTGTGATATATGCCATTTACCTTAGAAAGTGCCTCTTTGTTGATCTTATAGTTTTCTTCTTCATTTCTGGAAGAATCCAAATGATAATCACAGAAACGACACCGCAGATAACGGCATCCGCTTCCCCGGAGCATAACAATCTCCCTTGGGTTTTTATCCGTTATAATACTATAGCGGACTGGATTTTCTGTCTGTCCCATCTTCACCCTTCTTTCTTTTTCTTTTGATGCGTGCCAGTTCTGTTCCCCGGGAAAATGAAAATGAATTTTCAAGAAAAAGGAGATGCCTGACGGTACTGACCCCGAGAGACATCTCCTGTAAATCGTAACGATACCGGACTGAAAAAAGATATGACCGGCATCTCACAGATCTTAAATTACAACTTTTATCCCTAGTTTTTTTTATAGACAGGATGGTCACGAACTGTCTTATTAATTACCCGTAGTACTCTAACAGATTTTCTTTCATTTTGCAAGTGAATTATTTTTTTCCCCTTCCTTTTTTGTTATTAATTTTCATTTTCACAATTATAAATTGCCCCTCATTTTTTGTCAACTTAACGGAACTGGTACTTTTTAGCAGCAGAATCCCGGCAAAGCGTCCGGCTACCTATGGAAAGTATACTTTCCTGCTATAGAAAAATCACCGTATAAAAAGGTTCTGTCCTTTTATACGGTGATTACTTTTTCCTTATTTTCTTGACAAAAAATGTTTGATAAATACATACATCACGATCACGAATGCCATCAGATATCCGATCGCACCAATTGCCGGGATTCCCCATAACTTTGGCTTCATATTCGTTGTACAGATGATGCTTGAACTGATCAGAAGTGCCATGACCCACAGTCCCATCACAATATTTCTCACCAGTCTTCTTAACAGCTCTGCCAGATCCTTTGATACATGAAGATCCAGGTTGACCCTCGTCTGCCCTTTCATATATCCCTGCAGTGCATCTGCTGCCAGTGACGGAATCTCGATCGTCTTATGGATCGCTCGATACAGGTTCTTTCCACCGGACTTCAATTCTTTTTTCCAGTTAAAATTCCGCAGGAAATCACCTTTGATCCTTGCTGAAGCGATCTCTACCATATTGATCTGTGGACAGATCTCAGCAAGAACACCTTCCATCTGCGTCAGACCGCGTGCCAGCATCGTCAGACCATGTGGCATAGAAATCCGGTTCGTCTTCATAACTTCCATCAGATCCTGCATTGCCTCTGCCACGTCGATATTTCCCATATCCAGCTTGCCATACTTGATCATCAAGCTGCTGATATCCTCATACAGCTTACTCTGATCCGGTTTTCCCCGAAATTCTCCCAACGCAAGAACCGCATCCTGGATCATCCCGATATCATTGATCGCAATCCCCTGGATCGCATCGGAGATCAGTTCTCTGTCTCTGTCTGAAAGCCGTCCCATCATGCCCATATCAATCCATACAATTTTCCCGTCCGAAATATGTACATTTCCCGGATGGGGATCTGCATGGAAAAAGCCATCGTCCATGACCTGCTTGATATAATGGTCAACCAGCTTTGTTCCGATCTCTTCCAGATCGTAGCCCTCTTTTTCAAGCACTTCTTTTTCATCGATAGGATATCCTTCGATATATTCCATCACCAGAACATGATGCGTTGTAAATTCCTTATATAAAACCGGTGTCCTTACATACGCAATATCTTTATTCCGTCGGGCAAACTCTTCCATGTTGGCTGCTTCCGTCAGGAAATTCATCTCTTCCTGCGTTACGACCCACAATTCATCCAGCACCATACTGAAGTCGATGGTTTCTTTGATGCTGATCGGTGGTACAAGCTTGACCGCCTTATGCAGAAGACCAATGTCTCTTGCCATCGTATCGTAAATTCCTTTTCGCTGCACCTTTACGACAACTTCTTCTCCTGTCTTCAGCATTGCCCTGTGAACCTGTGCGATGGAAGCTGAACCTAATGTCTCCTTTTCAATTTGTGAAAAGACCTCCTGCCATGGATACCCATAGGAATCTTCAATCACTTCCTCCACTTCCGAAAATGGCATTGGAGCCACATCGGACCGCAGCTTCATCAGTTCATCACAGTACTTCTTTGGAAGTACATCTGAATGCAGTGACATGATCTGACCAATCTTAATAAAAGTAGGTCCCAGATCTTCAAGAATCAGCCGCAGCTTCTCCGGTGTGATCCCCCGGGTCAGCTCATGCTTTCTTAAAACTGCGGTTATCTCTTTTAATCTGGAACCCGACTTTTCATTCTTCATCTTTCTTTTCCGTAGCTGCTTCAGCAGTTTCTTTTGTTGCTGCTTCTGCCTCCGCATTCACTCTGTCTTCCGACTCTCCGTCCACAGCTTCTGCCGTTTCCATCTTTGCGAGCTGCTCTTTTAACTGCTCTAACTGCTCCGGTGTCATCTTTCCAAGAAGCTCTGTCAGTTCTTCCGGTGAGGATGCTTTCACTGATACATTCACATTATCCTTGACCGTCTTCTTGATATTATGCTTCAGCTCTTCGTTGAGGACTTTCCCCTGCTCTACTGTCAGCTCACCCTTTTTTACAAGCTCATCCAGCACGTCCTTTGACTTCTCTGCTGTCACAGCTACTGTTCCGATTCCTGCCAATAAGATCTTTTTCAGACCATCCGTCAATCTTTCCATACTCTTCTGCTCCTTTCAAGGTTCTAAGCCTCTTTACATTATCTGATTTTATACTCTTGTTATACACTTTTTTCAAAAAAATGTAAACCATTCCATTATTTTTGGAACAAAAATAATACAACCGATCACTGCAGAAAAAAGTGCTGCAATCAGCACTGCACCGGCAGCCGTATCCTTTGCGATCTTGGCCAGCGGTTTTCTTTCCTCCGTCACCAGATCAACAACTGCCTCAACAGATGTATTCACCAGTTCCAGTGCCATGATCAGTCCGCACAAAAGCAGACAGATACACCATTCTATCTTCGAAATTTCAAAGAAAAATCCCGCCAGCACCACCAGCACTGTCATGATACAGTGCATCTTCATATTCTGCTCCTGACGAATCCCGGTCAGAATCCCCTCGATCGCATACCGGAATCCTCCATAAAATTTATGATCCTGCTTTTTCTTCTGTTCCATAAGCACACTCCTCTAATGTCTCTGATCCTCATTGCTGTATACTTCACAGAAACGGGCAGCAAAAGCCGGTTCTTCCCCTCCTGCATATAAATGGGAAATATCTCCTACTTTTGTACCGCGGAAATACGCAATTCCCTGCTCTCTCTCTTCCGTTACCACCTCGGTCACAGAAGTCGGTGCAAGCACCAGCCCATGCCATAATACAAACGGGGAAACATTCCACAAATGGGATAATAATACACAGCTGATCGCAAAATGACAGAAAAAGGTAACCGTCTCTGTACTTTCTTTTTCTACCCGGTAATGATTTCTCTCCCTCACATATCCATGCTCTGCAAGAAATGCATCAAACTCCCGGATCACCCGGTCATAAACCACTTCCATATCAGAGCATTCTGCCACCTTGGAATTTCTCCATTCCCTGCGATCCATATATTCTTCATGCTCTGTCCAGTATCCCGGTGCCATATCCCATACATTCCTTATCAGATACTTTCCGTCTGCCATTTTTGCTCCCGGATATGCCCGGCTCAATTCCGGATCTTTATTCAGATCCAGCTGTGCCGGAAATTCCCGCAGCCACTCCAGTACTTCCGCATCTTTTCCCGTCGCTTTCAGACAGGGCTGTGCCGTATCCATCGCCCTGCCAAGGGGAGACTGATAACAACTTCCCATCGCAAGCGATGATGCCCTCTTTGCCAACAGTTCTGCCTCCCTGCGTCCTTTTTCTGTCAATGTATCATGTTCATAATCCGGGTCTCCGTGCCGGATCAATAAAATTCTCATCCTGTTCTCCTTCCGCTTTTTCTGTTGCACTTCCTGTTATCAGCTTTGTCGTTCTCTCTTTTTCTTACTTTCCTACACATCCCATACTGCTGCAAGCCAGCACTTTGCAAGCATCCTCCATGCACCAACTTCTTTTAAAACCTTCCGCAAGTGTTCTTTCTCATCCCGACTCCATTTTTCCGGTGCAGATCTGGAAATTCCATACTTCGCAAGCAGCTCCTCACCGGTCTTTTTCTCAAACCTGGTTTCACCTCTCAGGATTGCTTCGCCAAGCAGTCTGATCTGCTCCATCGTATAAGGTTCTCTGCCTCTTTCCTCCAGCCAGTCTTCTGTCGCTACAGACATTCCGTGAACACCATCTGAAAATACGTGATGAGCATACGGAACACCTGCCTCTTTACACGCCTTTGCAAAAAGATAACTGTTCTCTACCGGAACTGACTCATCTGTTGCTGTCTGCCACAAAAAGCAGGGTGGCGTATCTGCGGTCACATGCTTTTCAAGTGACATATAATCTAGATCCTTCTGATCCGGGTTCTCCCCGAATAAGGCGACAAAAGATCCCGGATGTGCCGCCTTTCCTGCAGTGATGACCGGATAAGCAAGAATCGCTGCATCCGGACGGTTGGACACCCGGTCATATACCGGATCCGGATCTTTTATATCCTTCCAATGCACACTTAAACTGGCACATAAATGCCCTCCTGCAGAAAATCCGCATACTGCGATCTGCTCCGGGGTGATCCGGTACTCTTCTGCCTTCCCGCGTATCATGCGGATTGCTCTTGAAATATCCTGAAGAGGCTGCATTTCCAGTGGAACTTCATCCAGCGGATTCACTGTATAGACAAGCACAAATACATTATAATCTGCCTCGTAAAAATCCATGGCAACCAGATGTGCTTCTGTCCGTGAAACCTGCCGGTATCCACCTCCCGGAACAACGATCATAGCCGGATGGATCTTATCATCCTCATGCATATAACTGACCATCACCGGAATAAATCCATGAGCTCCCTCATAAGAATATTCTTCTTTTTTCCAGATCTCTGTTCTCTGTCCTTTCATCTCTATAAGGCCTCAACTTCCAGATAAGGATTCTCTGCTTCATAAAATGCTTCTTTTTCCACGACCTCTGCAAGTGCTGCATCTAACGGCATCCTGCCAAGAACCGGCACTTCCAGTTCCGCAGCGATCTCATCAATATGGCTTTCTCCGAAAATGTGGATCTTTTTTCCGCAGTCTGGACAGAGAATATAACTATAATTTTCAACAATGCCAAGCACCGGAATATTCATCTGCTTTGCCATACCATACGCCTTTTTCACGATCATTTTGACCAGATCCTGCGGAGATGTCACGATCACGATCCCATCGACCGGAAGTGACTGGAATACGGTCAGCGGAACATCTCCCGTTCCCGGTGGCATATCCACAAACAGATAATCAAGATCTCCCCACATAACCTCTGTCCAGAACTGCTTCACAACCCCTGCGATCACCGGTCCACGCCAGATCACCGGAGCCTCCTCATCTTCAAGCAACAAGTTCACTGACATGATCTTTGTCCCGTCTTTTGCAATCCGTGGAAGGATACCTTCCTGCGTTCCCTGAGCTTTTTCATGAATACCGTACATTTTCGGAATGGAAGGTCCGGTAATATCTGCATCAAGAATCCCAACCTTGTATCCCATTTTTACCATCTGCCTTGCAAGTGAGCCGGTGACAAGAGATTTTCCGACGCCTCCTTTTCCACTGACAACTCCAATGACTTTTCCAATGGATGAATGTGCATTTGCCGGCTCGTGCAGATCCACTTTCTTACTGCTGCAGGAACCTGCCTGTGAGCAACTGGAGCAAGCCGATTCTGAACATCCTTCCGTCTTCTGTTCTTCTGTCATAATCTTACCTCTTTCTTTCATGATCCCTGTTCTTCCACTGATATTGAACAGTTCACTCTTTTTTCTCTGTTGTTACAGTATACCACTTTCATCTTGCATTTCAAAGATTCTGTTCTATAATTATCCTATAAATAGATGTCGGGGTCAAAAGCATCTTAAACCCTGTAACTTATAGATAGAAGGAGTGAAATGATCTTGCAAAATAATCAGACCGATCTTGTTCTTGTCCCTGCCGGACAATTAAAACCCTTAGACACTATCTGCGGATTTCAGGTGCGTCCCGGATTTTTTCTTGATTTCGGTGCAACCGTGATCCCTGGTGGAGTCAACTTCACGATCCAGTCGCATAAGGCAACCTCCTGCGAACTTTTACTGTTCCACCGGGAAGCGGAAGAGCCCTTTGCCGTTCTTCCATTTCCTGATAATTACCGCATCGGATTCTGCTATTCCATGATCGTATTTGGTCTCGACATTGAAGAATTTGAATATGCTTACCGGCTGGACGGACCTTATGACGAGAAGAAGGGACTCCGCTTTGACCGTACCAAAATCCTGCTTGACCCTTATGCCCGTGCCGTAACCGGGCAAAGCCACTGGGGCCATAAAAATAATCCGCAACATGGCTACCGGGCACGTGTCGTTCATTCTAACTTCGACTGGGGGCAGCAGCGTCACACTTCCATCCCGATGGAAGATCTCATCATTTATGAACTGCACGTCCGCGGCTACACAAAGGATGCAAGTTCAGGAGTGAAACATCCCGGTACTTTCGACGGTCTGAAAGAAAAGATTCCTTACCTGAAAGGCCTTGGGGTCAATGCCGTTGAGCTGATGCCGGTCTTTGAATTTGACGAAATGCGGGATGCACGACTTATTGATGAAAACCTGCTGCTCGACTTCTGGGGATATAACCCGGTCAGCTTTTTTGCACCAAATACCAGCTACAGCTCTTCTAAAGAGTACAACCGCGAGGGAATGGAACTGAAAAGTCTGATCAAAGAACTTCATGACCAGAACATGGAGGTGATTCTGGATGTGGTTTTTAACCATACTGCCGAGGGAAATGAATTTGGCCCATCCTTTTCTTTCAAAGGCTTTGACAACCAGATTTACTACATGCTCACTCCCGATGGACATTATTATAATTTCAGTGGCTGCGGAAATACGCTCAACTGTAATCATCCCGTAGTGCAAAATATGATCCTGGACTGTCTTCGTTACTGGGTGATCGAATACCGTGTTGACGGGTTTCGGTTCGACCTTGCTTCCATTCTCGGACGCAACGAGGACGGAACTCCTCTGCACCAGCCTCCGCTTCTCCGCAGTCTGGCTTTTGATTCCATCCTTGGAAATGTAAAACTGATCGCAGAAGCCTGGGATGCCGGCGGACTCTACCAGGTCGGATCTTTTCCCTCCTGGAAACGCTGGGCTGAGTGGAATGGACGTTACCGGGATGATATGCGTCGTTTTCTGAAAGGAGATGATTTTCTTTCCCAGGCTGCTGCCCGCCGGATCACCGGTTCACCCGATCTTTATGATCCGGTTTTCCGGGGCAGGAATGCTTCTGTTAATTTTCTGACCTGCCACGATGGATTTACGCTTTACGATCTCTACAGCTATAATGAAAAGCACAATGAAGCCAATGGCTGGGGAAATACAGACGGTGCAGATGACAACAACAGTTGGAACTGTGGTGTGGAAGGAGATACAACGGATCCTTCCGTCCTGGCTCTTCGCAGAAAAATGATGATGAATGCCTGTGCTGTCCTGATGTGCAGCCGTGGCACTCCTATGTTTCTCGCCGGAGATGAATTTGCCGATACACGCTATGGAAATAATAATCCCTACTGTCAGGATAATCTGATCTCCTGGCTGGACTGGTCACTTTTAGAGAAGAACAGAGCATTGTATGAGTTTTTCCGTTATATGATCCACTTCAGAAAAGCTCATGCTTGTATCCGCAAAGACCTTGAGCCTAGTTATCTCGGTTTTCCGTCCATGAGTCTTCATGGTCTCACTCCATGGAAACCTGACCTGCCGGAAAGCAGTCACACTGCCTGCGTTCTCTTTTCAGGTTATGATGACACTTTGCACAAAGAAGATCTGGTCTTCCTTGCCGTGAATACACACTGGTGTTCCGCTGCTCTGACTCTGCCTCAGCTCCCGGACGGCTATACCTGGAAGATTGCCGTCAATACAGGAGACAAAAAACAGCAGACATTCACGGATTCTGAAATACCTGCTGCCGGTTCCTCCGTTCTGCTTGGAGAACGGTCTGTTATTGTATTTGTAGGGGAAAGAAATTAAAGATGTCAGGGTCAAAAGGTCTGAAACCACGTGTGCTTGCACACTGGTGGTAGA
>ENA-OXEY01000453-OXEY01000453.1-human-gut-metagenome-genome-assembly--contig:-NODE-453-length-17706-cov-9.301909_pt1 | contig 17706 bp, 16 predicted proteins | sample MGYA00249365_ERZ652263 | MGnify/ENA primary metagenome ERZ652263 (study PRJEB26925, sample SAMN05826763) | human gut metagenome | biome: ENVO:2100002; feature: ENVO:00000062; material: ENVO:00002003...
TCGGCCTAGCCGGGTACTCCGTAACCAATCCTGACAGGCAGTTGCCGTGTCATTTTTCGAAAACTGTTTTACGGATACCCAGCAGTATGTGGTTCCGCGCTTCCGAGTGACGACAGTCTTCGATGTTTCACAGACCGATGGGGAACCGATTCCGTCGCTGGAAGTGAACGAACTGACGGCCAGTGTCAAAGACTATGCGCTGCTTACGGCGGCAATCGAGCAGGTATCGCCTGTGCCGATGCGGTTTGATGAAATCGAAGGGGATGCCAAAGGCTATTACAGTGATGCAGACAAAGAAATCTGCATTCAGGCCGGCATGGGCGAGAGCCAGACCATAAAGACGATGATCCACGAGGTTGCTCATGCGATGCTGCATAACAGCGATTTCATGAAGCAGAACGGCGAGGAAAAAGATCGACTTACGAAAGAAACCGAAGCGGAGAGTATTGCATTTACGGTCTGCTCGGCTCTGGGCATTGATACTTCTGACTATTCTTTCCCGTATGTGGCAAGCTGGGCCAGCGGCAAGGAGATGAAAGAACTGAAAGATTCGATGGATACGATTCGATTGACCGCAGCCGACTTTCTGGAAAAGCTGGAAGCAGCGGTGGCAGAAAGGAGCGCAGAGCGCATGACCACAATGCAGTATGCGGAAAAACTGATTGGCGACAAGGAGCAGGAAAAGACGATTTTTGATGATGAGCAGCGAAACCTCATCGTGAATTTTGCCTTTAAGCTGGATGATCGGGCAGCAACAGAAGAACTGGTGAACGGTCTGGCTGCGGCATTGGCCGAAGATGACAAAGAAGAAGCCAACCGCCTGATGTACGATGCGCAGGAGAAAATCGAAAATCTCCCGGATGGGATGATTGGTCTTTCGGAAATGCACGACTACGGCTACCGGAAAGATGATGTGCTGCCGCTGACGAAAGAGGGCGCACGGGAGTGGCATCGGCTGGGTGAGAGAATCTATCCGCTGTTCCGTGATGGGACGGCAGGCGATTATGTAAGTCAAGAGGAAATCGAGCAGCACGATGGCATTTTCGGCATTAAGGCAGACGCATGGGATGCGATTCTGTTGGAGCAGCGGGAAGATTATGCAGAGAACGAGTATGCGCGCCCGAATTTTAAGCTGACAGGAATAAACCGTGAACAGGCTCTGCGGCTGTATGACGAGGGAAAGCAGATATATCTTGTCCGCATCAGCCCGTGGCCGATTCTTGTCACGGCGCGAGAGGAAATTGAGCGCGGAAGTGATACCTTCCAGATTGCAATAGCAGATTTGGAGCAGGAGCGGAACATGACAGAACAGGAAAATGTGCTGCTGTATGACAGCGAAAAGCAGTTCGGCATTTATCAGATCACTGCCCGTGACCCGGAACATAACTATCGTTTCATGGGGCTGGACTATGTGGAGAAGAAAGGCATAACGGTTACCCGTGCAGATTATGACCTGATCTATACCGCACCGCTTACGGAAAAGGATACGCTGGATGGCATTTATGAACGGTTCAATATCCAGCGTCCGGCAGACTTTACAGGCCATTCGCTGTCGGTCAGCGATGTGGTGGTAATCAATGATGGCAGTACAGTCAAAGCCTACTATGTGGACAGTATTGGATTTGCTGAACTGCCGGAATTTTTCAAGGAAAGGAATATAAATTTGCAGAAAGAGAACCTTTTGAACGAAGCATTGCAGGAAATCGAAATCTTTGATAAGCCTGGTCTTTTTAGCAATGGCCGACTGCGGGATGAAGATGTGCCAGAGGGCTTATATCGCTATGATCTGCGCGGTTCGGACTATGACCCAGGCCAGCCCATTACAGTGGAGAAAACTGTGGTAGTGAACCATGCGGCATCTGTTCTGATGGCCGAAGAACTTGACCTTGGCGCAGAGGGACGGCTGGAACTTGGCGAGGAAGGGCTGAACTTCACAGGCGCAGAGTTGACCGTGCGAGAGTTTATGGAGGAACAGCAGCAGAAAAGAAATGGACTGATCCACGGCGATTCCGACCACATCGCAGTCGAGGGACATCTCGGCACATGGTACGCCATTGATGAAACGGAAATTGGTGGCGAGAAGTTCTTCCTGCTGGAGCATGAGGAACACGGCGATATGGCGGCCTGTGTTGCAGTCAATGAGCAGGGCAAGCTGGTGGCAGAGGATTTGTGGAACGGCTTCGATGAAGATTTTCAGGAGGCCGTGCAGAAATATCTCTCTGAAAAATGGAATATGCCGAAAAAAGAAGATGTGGTATCGGAGATTATTGAAAAGGCTGCGCCTGTGCTGGACAACAGCGCACAGGACTATTCGGATGTGCCTGTCTACTATGAGCCGTTCAGCTATGCCAAAGAAAATGACGAGGTGGATTTATACCGCACTTCCTATCGGCTGAACAGCGAGTGCAAGCAGGCAATCCATGAAGCGATTGCGGACAACTATGATGGGATGTACCTTGGCGATGGCGCAGTCGATCAGGTGGTGCGGCAGTACGGTATGGAGCGTGTGGGGTACATTCTGGCAAATACTCTGCACCATAAAAGCTACGATGGCCGCTTTTCTCACAGCAATAAAGAATGGTCAGAGCAGGTCAGCACCCCGGAGCATAATGCAGACCGCATGACCTTCCGCACGGATTGGGTGGTTGACAGCCACCCGGCTATTCTGGATGGCTTTGTAACAATGTTCAGAAAAGAACTGGAAGCGCAGAAAGAACAGGAACAGCCTTTCGTAAAGCAATTCTATGTGGTCGAAAATTTGCAGGCCGCGCCTTTGAAAATTGAGCGGTTCGGAAATCTCAACGATGCAATGTCGCAGTATCAGGCACTTCCGAACCATTACATGAAAGCTTTGGGCGTGGAGAAGAATCCTGATCCAATGCCGGGTTCACTGGATGTTTTGCAGTGCAAGAACGGCCTTGACACCATTGTAGAGGACTATAAAACGGTTCCGGGCTGGGATAACCCGTATATCCAGAATCATGTTGTCCAGCCGTTGCAGGGGGCGTTAGCCGTGCAGGATGTGGAGTTGGCATACGAATTGCCGGATGCCTATTTTCACATCCAGACCTGCGACGATGGCTTCGACTATACCTTATATAATAAGGACTTCACGGAACGGGATGGCGGTGCCCTTGAAACGGATGGAGATAAGCCTGTGCAGGAGGCTATGACGGAGCTGCTGGCAGAGTTCGGCTGCGATGCGGCAGAGGGTAAAGTCATGGATGCGGCAGAACTGCGGGAACAGGCTGATACGGTGACTGAACAGCAGGCAGAAGTTTTGAAAGAAAAACTCGCTGCAGAAAGACCTGCGCCGGAAGAAACGCTCAGCTTTTATGTTGCGGAGTGTTTGGAGTTTACGTTTGCAGGAGAGTTCCACGACCATCTGACCATGGAAGAAGCCTTGGAAACCTACGACAAGATTCCGTCTGAACGGATGAATGCCGACAAGTGCATTGGATTCTGCATCGAGGAAAATGGAGGTTTTGTTGGAATGTATGAGCTGGTCGTGAACGATAAAGTGCAGCGCGAGAACATCAATTCCATCAACTACTTCAGGGATGATAAGCTGGTGCAACAGGCTATCTCTGATATGGAAAAGCTGATGGCGGCACGACAGCAGAGTAAGGAGCAGGAACGCGGCAGTACGAAAAAGTCTGTTCTGGATGCCCTGCGCAGTCTGAAAGCCAAGAAACAGGAGCAGCCTGCACAGGAACAGGATAAGCCGAAGAAAGCGAAAAAGAAAGGGATGGAGTTATGAGCAATGTACGCTTTGATGAACTGGAATTGATGCTGATGGCGATGTTTGAGCAGCCGACACTCAAAGATACGATTCAGGTGTTGACGGAGGTTCAGCCGCTTGTGGCAGAGGATGCAGAGGTGGCTGCACTGGTTCAGCAGACCATCCCGAAGATGCAGCGGTTGACTGAGCCACAGTTCAAGGAGCTGGAGCTGGAATGGTATAAGCCGGAAGAACCAAACAAGAAAACAGGGGTGGCAGAGAAATAATGGCAACAGATATGTTTATGATCTACCAGATCAATGATGCTGAGAAAAATCGGGAATACCGCTGCCGCAGTTATGCGTATCAGATCGAACACGGCTTTATGATAACTACGGACAATTATGAAATCAGCTATTGCGCTAAAGCATCGCAAGGTCTGTTCCCGGCGAAAATTCGTGAAAACATGGAAAGCCTGAATCCCGACAAATTCAAAATCAGAAAATTTGGTGTCAGTGACGTTATTGCAATCACGGCGGCAGGAAAGACCGCATTTTACTATGTGGACAAAGAATCACTGGTAAAGTTCAATGGATTTCTGGCACCAAAAGCTGAGGGCAGCTACCTGATTTTGAATGAGGGTGGCTATCAGATAGAAGGCCAAACAGATACATGGAAAGTCATTGACGAAAAGAATGTGCAGGAGCAAAGATTTGTGCAGCTTGTCTGTGAACAGACAAAAAAGCAAAAACCGGACATTGTTCTCCACGACAGCGGAGTTTTGGTGGCGCAGACGGTTTACGGATTTGACAGTGGTTATGAAGAAAATCGAAAAGTTTCTTCGAGAACAAAAGCCGGAACTGCTGCATCATCAGAAGTTTTTGGAGAATGGCACTGCAGAACGTGCCAAAGAATCCGGCACAGAGCAGAATTACAACATGATTGATGGCTGTGTCAACAATAATCCGAAGAAACCGCGTATCATCGGAAATCGGATTTCAGTCCTTGACCGCCTGCACATCAAACTGGAAGAGCGAAAACAGAAAAGCCAGCCCCAACAGCAACAGCAGCAGGAGAGAAGCCGGAAGAATTAAAAATCCGATACAGTGCAGAGTGGTGGTTCCATAAAAAGGGCCACCGCTCTTGTTTTTGTAACCGAAATGGAAACAAAATGTTATGAATATCAAAATTAGTTTCCGAATGATTGATATTCTTTCTGAAAGAGCGTATAATGTAAGTACAAGAATAGGAGGCGATTATATGCTGGATGTCAATATGATAATTGCAAACAACATTCAGGCTGAACTGAAAAAAGAAAACAAAAAGCAAGTTGATCTGGCAGAAGGAATTGGAGTCTCCAAGCAGACAATGAGTAAAATCATGAACGGTGCAAGAGCAATCAACGCGATTGAACTTCATAAGATTTCTGAATATCTTCATGTGTCGATGGATTCTCTGATGAAGATGCCGGAAAAGCCGATGGACACGAATGTGATCCATGCGTTTATGGGACGTGTTAAAACTGAGGAAGCAAGAAAGGGAATCCGGCTTGCGGATGAACTGTCCGACATGATTCTGTTCCATACTAGGGTGTGCGAGAATGGGAAAAAGATGGAGCAGCCCTGGGAGGATAAGTGATGAACAATGTTCTGGAAGATAGCCTCTTTGTAAGCCAAAACAAGAAATTTGATGAAATCCAATCCATTGTCAGGCAGTTCTCTGCAGAGTATGTAGGCAATTCCATTATCAAGGATAATATCTTTGCCGTTATACAGAACTATGCCAGAAAGAAAGAAATCGCGCTGGAAATGCTTCGTTACCCGATCCATGATGATGAATTATGGGCATTGACCTTTTTGAAGCAGGATACGATTTTTGTGTGCGTAAATACAGCACTTCCGCTTTGTAAGCAGTTTTTTGCTGCGGCGCATGAACTGTATCATATCTACTGCTATGTGGAAAATGCAGACCAGAGCTATATAAAAAATGGTTCTATGCTGGATTCGGCAACTGGGGATGAAACAGGAAGAACGCAGGAGGACTTGGAAGCGAACGCCTTTGCAGGGCTTCTTCTGATGTCGGATCAACTGCTCCATGAGCAGATTCTGCTGTATGGGCTTGATAAAGATTTAGTCTCGGTAGATTCTGTCCTGATGCTTATGGATATGTTTGCTATGCCTTATAAGGCAGTTGTACTGCGTTTGTTTGAAAGCGGGAACATATCTCATCAGCAGGCTGAAAAGCTGCTGGAGGTAGGCTCTGCGGACGTAATGGAAAGAGTATCGCTGACGGGTAAAGCAAAACGCTGGCAGCTCGATGGAAAAGGAACAGAATCTTTTGGCACACTCCTTGAGAAAGTTGAGTACAACAGACAGCATGAGTATCTGACGGAATCCAGAGAAAAAGAAGATGTGGCCTACCTTACTCAACTGAAAAAAGAGTACGGCTTGGATTGAGGGAGGTCAGATCGAAGTGAAAAGATACGCACTGCTGGATACTGACTTCATTTCCAAAACGCACTCTGTTCAAGATGATGGCGGCAATCATTTGATTGATCGGGTCATGGAATTGCCGGAGTATGAGTTCTTTTGTCATGCGCAAATTGTAACGGAACTCAATCGATATAATGCTGATGCACCAATCTGGTTGAGCGAGAAGATTGGAGCGCAAAAGATAAAAAGCTACACGGATCAGGAAATCCTTGAAAGCCTGTCACTTGTACGAGGGCCGCTGGCGTGTGCGACTTATACGCAGATGTTAAAATTGGCCTGCGATGCCTTTTCTAAGGATTACTTTTCGGAACATTATCGGGCATTGGAAGAGGCTGATTACGCGTCAATATCGAGAGAGGACTATTTGAAAGAACTCAAGTTGCTTGATATTGAAGTGGGAAAGAAAAACAATCTTGGAGAAATCAAGTCGTTTGTGCTATTACAGGTTTTGTCGGTGATGCTTGGTGAGCAGATCTATGTGTTCTGTTCCGATGATAAAAATGCTCGGAATGGAGCCACAAATTTTGAAGATGTTCGGTGCATCAGTCTGGTGTCAGTATTCTCACGCTTAAAAGAAGAATCAAACTGGACACTTGCCGATGCCGAGCCGTACATTGAATCACTCATTGCGTTTTATCAGGATCATCACCAAACCACTTTCCGCGTAATGGAAGCGTCTGAGGTCAGAAGATTGCAACGGATACCATGCAGGCAGGTGTTGCAGGAAATCTTTGATGGGAAATTTATTGAACTAAAAAATGGTATGCTGCGGTACAAGCAGTAAGTGAAACGAATAACCAGCGTATTGTGTGGAATGAACCACATGATACGCTGGTTATTTTTTGTTTCTAGGTGACTTTGAAAACTGGTTAGAGGGACGGTTCGTATTTTCGTGTGTGCTGCTGTTCGTGCTGTTGCACTTCTTGTTCTGCGCCGAGGATGATGTCTACATTGGCACACACGGTCTGGAGTTCTTTGTGATAATCCTTGAAATAATGGTAAGTATCGTATTGGGCGTCCTTCTGAATCGTAAGCTGCTCTTTTTCTGCCCGGAGGTCTTTCATGGTAGGAAACTTCCCATCAGGCGAGTGCTGCTTCAGAATTTGAAGAGCTTCCTCATATTGGGCAAGTTCGTCCGAGTGGGCTTGACGGAAAATCTTCTTATTCGGAGCTTTTAGAAATTCTCCGTAAATGGATTTTGTGGAGAGATACTGACCAAGGTAATGAATCTGCTCGTTTGTTTTTCGCAGCTTGCTTTCAGTGAGTTTTGCATCGCCGCGCGCCTTTGCCATTTTGGTATAGATGGCATCCGCAGTTTCGGAAAGATTCTCGCGAGAATCATATCCATGCTCCTGCACATAGGCAACGGTTCGGGCCATCTGCTGCAGATTGGAAATTTTTACCTTCTGCGCATAAGCGCGGCTCTGTTGGGCTTTTACACAGGTCTGTAAGTCAACCACAAGGCGAAGATCGGACTTGATGAACAGGATGGCCATAGGATTGTCTACTGCCCAATGAGGATTATTCTGCTCTGCGGTCCTTGCATTTTCTGCAAAAATGCGGAGAAGTCTGTCGCGGTCATAATTAGAACCAAGCGCACGGGCAGAGATATACTTTTGTCGGTCAGCAGGCAGATAGCTGAATCGTCCTCGATGGTCTTTTACGGAAATTCCGTATTCTGCTTTCAGTAATCTCTGGAATTCTTCAAAAGATGTGGCGCGTTCCGCAATGTCCGAAATGGCGTTGCGGATTTTTTCTTTGCCCGTTTCAAAAGTGGTGTGCATGGGAGTGATGCCCTCGATCATAAGCTCCATGTTGGTAATGTCCAGATTCTGCTGACCGCGCTGTTTGGCGTAATACTCCTGCGGTGAGATTCTGTCAGGGGCAGGGGAGAGCAGATCGACTTGATGCAGTCCCTCCCGCTGGCAAATGTTCATCAACGATTTCTGTAAGTGCTTCAAATAGTCTTTGGTAAGGTGGTGCTTGTAACCAGCCTTACAGTCGATAGGCCGCTCTGTAAATGGCTGCGGGTCAACATCAGATTTGCGAAGGCTGTTGATTATGATGTGGGTGTGAATGTTGCCTGTGCCGTTTTTACCATCGGTGTGGGTACAGATCAAAGCCTGATGCCCCGGAAAATTGGCCTTTGCATATTCCATGCCGATGGCCTGCGCCCACTCACCAGTCAGATTGTGGTCAGTGTTGTCTTTCGGATCGTGGCTGATGATGTAATGGTGGCTTTTGATTTCATCGTAAGTGTTGTTCTTGTTATACTCCTGGTTCAACAGTTCGCATTCAAGGTCGAACGTTTCAGGATCACAGTTCAATCCCTCAAGATAAAATTCCTCCCGGAGCATCATATTCCCGTTTTCATCAAGGACGGGAACCAGATGAAATTCATCATGCTGGTATTTCAGATAGTCGATGGCACTCCCATAATTGGCATTTTTACTTGCGATGTGTTTTAGAATTGCCACGATACACCCCTCCAAGCTGAACGATTTCCTGCCGCAGTTCACGGATTTCCGCAATACACTTTTTCAGTTCTTCCAACATTCCGCGTGAAGCCAGACCGCCGCCGTGGAAATAGCGGGCAATCTGGTTCAGGTTATTCCCGATGCCAGCGGCCTGAGCAGTCAACTTCTGAATTTCACCAATATCGGCAACGATGTTGTAGTTGACAGTCACTTTTTCAGATAGAGCTTGCTTGCGCACAAAAGTGGAGATGGGATAACCAGCATCTTTTGCATATCCGGCCACCAGTTCATATTCAATGTTGCTGAAACGAACCATTACATTGCTTGTGCGTCTGATGCTTTCTTCTTTTTTGGGTCGTGCCATAGTGTGATCCTCCTGTGTTTTTATAGTTGCGAAGCAACTTTCGATAAGCCGTAGGCGTTCGGCTGCGAACACATTCATGTGGAGCCAGATAGCCAAAATCTGAGATTTTGTGCGTACCGTGGGAATGGGGAACGGAATCCCCATCAAGATTGCCGGAAACGAAAAATCACGAAAGTGAGTTTTGAGTTACTATAGGCGAATCTTGCGCTAAGAGAGAAAAGCCCCAGCGTTTTGCCGTTTTCCGCAGGCCCATCAAAAAGATGCTTCTATAAATATGAATCCAAAGCCCCGATGCAGGATACACTTTTCAAATTTTTCTGTAATTTTTTCAAACACTGTATCCCCTGATGCCTTTCTGAATTCATATTAGTAAAGGGGGATTGATTTCCATGAAGCAGAAAGAACGATTTGACGAAAAGCCAAAGCAGGAGCATACGGAGCCTAAGCATCACAGAAAAGCCGTCATCAAGGGCATTACCGTATATGAATCGTTCCGGCCAGAAGGTAGCGAACTGTGGGATTGTCTGCTGCAGAGCATGGGAAAACACTGAGAAAAATTTTTTGAAATTTCAGAAAAATATACGCAGCAGCTTGATTTTCGTGTCGCAGCTTGGTAAAATACAGACGGGTTAAGTGAATAGTGCAATCAAAAGCCATTAACTTTCTGGATTTTACCATGCAATATGCGTGGAGACGGGAGGTTTAATGGCTTTGTTTTTTTACAAGGAAAAGAATAAAGACATACGGGCAGCGGCCTATCTGAGATTGTCCATCGAGGATGGCGACAAGGCCGAGAGCAACAGCATCGGCAACCAGAGAGAACTGATTCGGGATTTTGCTGCAGAACGGCCAGGACTGCATTTGGTCGAAGAGTACGCTGATGATGGCTACACGGGAACCAACTTTGACAGACCTGGATTCCAGCAGATGATGGATGGTGTGCGCAATGGCAAGATTGATACCATCATCGTGAAAGACCTTTCCCGTTTTGGCCGCGATTATATCGGTGTGGGCGAATACATGGAGCAGATTTTCCCCCTGCTGGGTGTCCGGCTCATTGCCATCAACGATAACTATGACAGCAATAATTATAAAGGTACAACGCTGGGAATGGATGTGGTCGTCAGTAATCTGGTAAATACCATGTACTGCCGGGATGCAGGAAAGAAACTGCGGACTGCCAATCAGGTTAAGTGGCGCAAGGGTATTACAACGGCATCTGCTGCACCGTTCGGCTATCAGTTTGACCCGGACAAAAAGGGCGCATTTATCATTGACCCGCCAGCCGCAAAAATCGTGCGGCGTATTTTCGACCTTGCTATTCTTGGGCTGGGAACAAGAGATATAGCGATGATGCTGAATGACGAAAATGTTCCTGTGCCGAGCGTATATAACAAAGAAAATAAGGCGTATGGCAAGGAAACGACCTATACCATCGCCCCAGTGATTCTTTGGGATAGCTCTCGCGTCTGGAAAATTCTCACGGCGTATGTGTACACCGGGGCAATGGTTTTGGGCAAAACCAAAACACTGATTTCCGGCAAAAGCATTATCAGAACAGTTCCCAAAGGGCAGCGGTACATTACAGAAGGAACCCATGAAGCAATCGTAAGTCGTGAAGAATTTGAAAAAGCGCAGCTTGTCATAAAGAGCAACAGCCATAAAGTGCTGATGGGCAGCGTGGACTTTCCACTGAAAGGCAAAGTCCGCTGCGGAAATTGCAGACGAGTGATGGCGCACAATTTCAAACAGGTTGTACCGACATTCTGGTGCAGAGAGGGCTTGGAACTGGTTGGGCAGACCCGATGCACATCTGAGATATTTCAGGTCAGTGATATTGAAAGTGCCGTCTTTCAGGCTCTGAAAAAGGAACTCTCTCTGCTGGATTCCCTTTATGGTGATATTCAAAAAGAAGAACAGGATTTGAAGGAAGCCCACAAAAAGGCAAACCGCCGTAAAACTCTGATGGAGCAGGAATTAAAAAATCTAAAGGGAGAGAAGATGCGGATGTATGAAGAATATGCGGCAGGAACACTCCCGTTGGATACCTACAAGCAGAAAAAGCAGGAGTGTGATAGACGAATTTCAGAGGTAGAAGAAAAAATAGAACTGGAAAAAGGAGTGGAATCCACTCGGAGTGCTGTGCCGGGAACTGTGCGTGCAGCGGCAGAGCAGGCAGAGAATTTCCTGCACGGTACGAGGCTCACGGCAGGTATGGTATCGGCCTTTATTGAAAATGTCTTTGTGCATGATGGAGGGCGTATTGTGGTACGGTTCAAATACGAGCAGAGCATACAGGATACTGTAAAGGCACTGCAGACAGGCTGAATTTGAGATAGGACTGGGTTGCCCATGTTGGAACATCAAAGAATGTGTTATAACATGGGCAACGGACCAGTCGGAAAGAGGACACTATGAAAGCGATTCGATGGCTGTTAAAATTGATGTTGGTGATGATAACCCTCCCGCTGCTCCTTGCGGTGTGGCTGGCGAAGTGGTTTGTGGTATTTTTGCATCACTGTTCTGCGTGGTTTTTCTATCTGCTGGGCAGTGTGCTATTGGCAACGGCGATTCTTTCGTACCTCATGCATCAGTCGCAAGGAATGGAAGCACTTCAAATGCTGATCGGTGGATTTGTGATTTTTATGATACCGCAGGTGGTCGGCGGCGTGGTAGTACTTCTGGAACTGGCGGCAGTAATGCTTCGGCAGGTATGGTACATATAAGATGCCAGACCCGGATAGCCCGCCTTTGGAACTGCTTGAATAAAAGCAACGCCCTCATAGTTGAGAGGATTAGTATCTTCTCGACTATGAGGGTGTTTCATTCCGCAGGAATGTGATAGTTATAGGTAGGTGGTGTCCTAACCAGACACTGAGTGGCTATGCGGAAAAGTGGTCTAAGGTACATACTGAGTTCCGACAATCAAAAACATAGGGTCGTATAAACCACAAACAGCACCCAGGAGAATTCGAGGGTGCGTCTGTAGCTTATGCGGGCCGTTTCAATTTTCGCTTTTATTACGAAAAAATGTTAAATTCCGAGACTGGCAAGTGTGGCCTTTAATTCTTTCACCATGCGGATAATGATTTCTTGCTCGGTTTGATTACAATCCAATAGAAGTCGGTGTAAGTCAGAACCAGAAGTGGAAAAAGAATAATCAAGACTGTCAACGAGTAAATCATCAACAGAAATATGTAGAACATTGGCGAGATCAATCAAGGTTGGCAAACTGGGAGTCTTAGTGCCACTTTCAAGGTAAGCAATATATTCACGACTACAGTTGGTCAAGGCTGCTAGCTTTTCTTGAGTTATATTGAACTTCAAACGATAAAAACAAATTCGTTTCCCCAAAGCAATACAATTAATGGACATACAAAACATTCCTTTCAAATGCCCACATAAGTTAATACTATTATTTTTGATTTTTAGCACTATAACAATAGAAAAAAGCCAAATGTATAGCTCAGAATTCGGTGGGTACACCTCTAGCAGTTGTGTATTCTGAGAGCGAAATGTAAACTACTGGTTTACATTTCGATGCACATGTAAACTGGTGGCTTACAGAAAAAAACATCTGACAAGCGTATAATAAAAGCATGAAATCAAACTGTGAAACTAAAGTGGGGAAAATGAAATGGAACGGCTGCTGACACTGTACAGCGAAGTTCAGTCAACAGATGTTCGGTGGTTGTGGTATCCGTTTATCGCAATCGGGAAAATCACACTGCTGCAGGGTGATCCCGGTGACGGAAAATCCACCATGATGATGAATCTGATTGCGGAACTTTCAATGGGTGGTAGGACCCCGGACGGATGCAAAATTAGTGCGCCGCAAAAAGTGATTTATCAATGCTCCGAGGATGGGGTTTCTGACACGATAAAGCCCCGTCTGGAACGCTGTGGGGCAGACTGCAGAAAGATTGCTTTCATCAATGAAGAAGTTTATAACGGCCTTACATTGGACGATGAACGCATCCGTCAGGCAATCATTGAATTCCGGCCGCGATTGGTCGTGATCGACCCGATTCAGGCTTATCTTGGCAGTGATTCCGATTTACAGATCGCAGGCAGGGCACGAAAACTGATGCGCCGCCTTGGAATGTGGGCTGCTGGCTATGACTGTGCCATTGTTTTGATTGGTCACCTTAATAAAAAAGAAGGCTCCAAAGGGCTGTACCGCAGCCTTGGCAGCATTGATGTTGTGGCAGCAGCACGAAGCGTCCTGCAGGTGGAGCGAGATACAGAGAATCCTGATATAAGAATTGTACATCAAATCAAAAACAGTCTTGCGCCTACGGCAGAAGACATCCGCTTTTCCATTTCCGCCGACAAGGGCTTTCAGTGGCTGGAATGCAGGCCGCAATCTTTTGAAAATCAGAAACCAGATAGAAAACCCGAATTTGAATCGGAACAGCAAAAAGCGGTCTATTGGATTAAGCATTTTCTTGAAAAAGGCGATATGAGCGCGAATGAAATTTATTGCCGTCTGGACAATGAGGGTGTCAGCAAACGAGTGGCACGGATGGTAAAAACAGAAATGGGAATCCACTGCTACCAGAAAAAGCGGAGATGGTATTGGAGTGTTCAGCCGGAAGAAGGTGCTGTGAATGGACCACAGGTATAAAGTTGGCGGCTATGTGAAACTTGCAAAATTGTGGGAGCGCTCTAAGGATGCAGCAGTAGCCTATCACAGTTCCTACTATGCTGAAAAGTTTAAAACTGATAGCGATAAAAAGCTGGTTGGTGTTTATATTGACATCACAGGGAATAAGGAAATTTATAAACGCCCGGAAATGGTGCATCTGCTCAAAGATTGCAAAAATGGTTCCATAAATCTGATTTTCTCGCAGACAAGGGCCTATCTTGCAGCAAATACCTGTGATTTCTGTTTTTTGCTGAAATATCTGTTTGACTTGCCGATGCGAGTGGATATTGTTACAGACGATGATGACCAGAGAATCGACACCATTCTTGACGTTGATAACCAGCGGCAGAGTCTGAAAGATTTGGCTGAAAAATATACATCGATCCGAAGGAAAGATTATCTTGAGTGGAGAATCCGACTGGAACATGAAATGACAAAGGCTGAAAAAAATGAACGTGGAAGGACAGTATAATCCAAAAGACGTAGAGTGTATTCCGGTAGAAAACCTTGAAGTGCTGCCGAGTGGGGCAGACTGGCAGAGCCGACATCTGGAATCTGAAAGGCGAAAAGCAGAGATTCGTGACAGAATCCATAAGCAGACAGAACAGGGGCAGAAAACGGCAAAAGATTACTTTCGTCCGGCGAAACCGACACCGTCGATTTACGACAGCGACCTGAAGCGTGTGGCGGTTTATGCCCGTGTCAGCACTTCCAGCGAAGAACAGATTTCTTCCATTGAAAACCAGACTCTATATTACACCAAAAAGATTGCAGAAACGGAAAACTGGAATTTGCAGGATATTTACAGCGATGAAGGAAAATCGGGTACTTCACTGCGGAAACGGGATGCGTTTAAGCGCATGATGCGAGATGCCAAAGACCAGAAGATGGACTTGATTATCTGTGCCAGCATTTCGCGGTTTGCGCGAAATTTTTCGGATTGTATGACGCAGATTGCAGCATTGAAAACCATGCACCCGGCACATCCCATTGGCGTGTACTTTGAAACTGAAAACATCTACACGCTGAATCCAAGCAGCCAATATAGTTTGGACATTCAAGCACTTCTGGCAGATTGGGAATCGGGCAACAAGAGTCGCCGGATGATCCTTTCGTATGACCAGCGTATTATGACAGGCCAGTACCCGGTGGCCGACCTGATGGGATATCGGCATACGAAGGATGGACGGTTGGTAATTGAGCCGGAAGAAGCAAAGACGGTGCGGTTTATTTTTCTGGCGTTTATCCAGGGCTATAACTACGATCAGATCGCGGCAGTGCTGACACAGAAAAAGCGCAGCACCCTGCGCGGTAGGCAGGAGTGGAACGGCATGATGGTGGCAAACATCATGAAAAATGAACGCCGCTGGGGTGATCTGGAAGCTAGGAAGAGCATTGTGGTAGATTACAAACTGGGCAAGGTCACGAAGAATAACGGCAATCGCTGCTCTGCCTATGTCCCGGAACATCACGAAGCGATTGTTTCCCCAGAAATCGCACGAGCTGCACATCTTGTGGCATCCAGCAGCAAAAAGTGCGGGGTGCAGGATATTGTGGTAATCCGGCAGGGAGCATTGAAAGGCTTTGTGGGCATCCATCCGAACTGGAGCGGCATCAATGCTGAAAGTATCCGCAGCCTTTGCCTGAGCACCTATCTGCCGGAAGAGGTGATGAAACTGAACGATATAGCAGAGATGAGGGCTGGGGCAACACTGGGAAAGGCACTTCAATCTGAATATATGACGGTTTCAGGTACTTGCTTTATCAACCAGAGTAGCCCGGTTATGACGATTTCTAAAAATGGAATCCGTTTCAGCAAGGCCTGCCATAGCCGGTTGGACGACTGCGAGTATGTGGAACTGCTCTATCATCCGATTCTGCAGGTCGTGATTTTGCGAAAGAGCGATCATGGCTCTTCAACGGCGATGCACTGGCAAGATGACAATGACGTTCATAGTGCTTTTTCAGCCAGAGCATTTTCTGGACTGGTCTTCCAAACATTGAACTGGAGAAGGAATTGCCGCTATCAGTGCCGTGGTATCTGCCGGGGTCAGGGAAATGCAAAATTTCTGATTTTTGAATTAGATGAGTCCCGGATTTTGACTGGGAAAAATCAGTATGAACAAGAAAATTGTTCGATGAATCTGAAATGCCGGTTATATCGGAGTAAATGGGTTCAGAGCATTACAGTTAATGATGTGATGGAATCTGGCCAAGTCGTAGAAAATCCCATGATTGGTGCAATTCCAAGCAAAAATGAAGTTCAACGTGAACTGGATGATCTTTTGATGTCGATGTAGGAGGAACTTATAGAATGGAAGAAAAAAGCAGGGCGCAGGAACTGAGCGTTCGGGAAATCTCCTTGATTCGTGAACTTGCACAGATACGGAAAGAACATAAAAGAGAACTGGAGTACGAAAAGTTCGATGGCTATGAACTTCCGCCGCGCACCCAGTTTTCCATGCTGAATAAACCTGCAGTGAGCATAAAATATGGTGTTATGAAATTTAATATGGCATGCATTCGGCTTTTTGAAGGAATCAAGTATGTCCTTCCGATTTTGCACCCTAATAAGAAGCGGCTTGCGTTGATTATGTGCCCGGAAGAGGACAGCGCGTCTGTTGAATGGGCACGACAGAAAGGCGAAAACTGGGTGAATAAGGATATTACATCATTGGAATTTGTAGAAAATATCTTCAGGCTCATGAACTGGAATCGGGAATGCCGTTATAAAGTGCTTGGACGAGTGGCTAATTCAGATCAGGGCCTTTGTATGTTGTTCGATCTGGAAGAAGCAATCATGTTCACACCGAAGCCACAGGAATATGCGGACCCGCTTACTGGCGAAATGAAGAAAAAACAGATGAAATTCTTCCCGGATACTTATAGGAATCGCATCGGAAAATCTTATAATGACTACATTGCAGATCATCAGATGAACATGTTTGAGGATTTTATTGGATATCAGGGGTCAGCAGTATTGGATGAGCCAGTACGGGAGGAAGATTCATTTTCAAAAGAGTCGATGTCCCAAGAAAGCGAAATCTCTGAAAATATATTACTGCCGGATTTAGCAAAACAGTCTGAAAGTATAGAACAGCAGAGCGGTGAGATTGCTGAGAGAGGAATGCCAACATGAGTTCTGAGCGAATTATGAATTTGCTGGTGACGATTCCGGCGGAAAGTCGGAGAATGAATGTGGGGAAAGATGTTATCCGTATTCTTGGAAGTCCGGCCTATATTTGCATTTTGCAGAGGAAAGATCGGCAGTCTATTGCAATTACGCCATGTGCTGCCGAACATCCAATGTCCTTTAAGGTCCCGGACAGGCTGCTGACCGACGGACAGTGCCGGATGAGGATCAATGGAGTACAGTTCGTCCAGGCGTTATTAGAGGCAAATGGTCTTGCTGCAGGGAAAGACTATCAGTTTAAGGGAAGGTATGAAGCTGAGAAAAACGCAGTTATCATATCGCTTGAAAAAGATGAACGGGAATGTTAGAAAAGACGGAAAAATCTGGAATACAGGTGTGGCACTATTGAAATATTTTGCTGGCCTGAATTCAAATCAGAATGGGCAATATGGACAAATCTATGCTGAAAAGTTTACATCTGCCTGCTTGATATGCAAGGTGTTTTATGGTAAGATGAAAGCACAATAGGGATAGTATATGCTCCTGTTGACCCTGCTGTAAGGAAGTGAATGCCGATGGAAAATCAGCTTGCTCATGCGATAACGCAGACGGAATACGATTTGAGTTATGATAAGGCTGCCAAGAAGCTGCTGGCCAACAAACAGATTCTGGCGCAGATTATGAAGAACTGCGTGAATGAGTACAGTGCCTGCTCCGTAGACGAAATTGCAGAGAAGTATATCGAAGGAACTCCAGAAGTGGGTACAGTTGGCGTTCATGTTGATGATACAAACAGACCCAAGAAAACTTCTGACGTAATTGCCTGTCTCTTATACACATCTGACGCTGCCGACGAAGAGGATAGTGTAGA
>ENA-OXEY01000481-OXEY01000481.1-human-gut-metagenome-genome-assembly--contig:-NODE-481-length-16954-cov-10.545180_pt1 | contig 16954 bp, 26 predicted proteins | sample MGYA00249365_ERZ652263 | MGnify/ENA primary metagenome ERZ652263 (study PRJEB26925, sample SAMN05826763) | human gut metagenome | biome: ENVO:2100002; feature: ENVO:00000062; material: ENVO:00002003...
GTCTCGTGGGCTCGGAGATGTGTATAAGAGACAGGATAAAAGCTGTGTTTTAAATTATTTCACCTGTGTGATATTACCCTGCTTGTCGATATGCCATACCTGCTCGCAAAGTTCATCCGGGTAGTTTTTCAGTTCATCGATGGTTAAATGCCCTACCGAATCATACCATTCCTCGTCACCGGGGATTCTTTTAATGATGGTGTCGTTATAGACGGTCGATGCCGCCTTTACAAGAATGATACGGCGCTGTTTCCACCGGGCATACAGTTTTACCGTGGCGTGGTTTACGGTTGTAAGGTTCTTTACCGTATCCTGCGGCTGGTACTCCGTTCCCTGTCCGTCCGTTCTTGTATTCCATCCCATAAAGGTAAATCCCGTCCTTTCCGGCTTCTGCTCCGGAAGAACGACTTCCTCTCCGTACTGCACCTCCATTTTATCAGGAATGTTTCTTGCGGCTGTGCCTGCATTGCCGTCAAATTCGATATAGTAGGTTATCGGTGTCACCAATTCGTCCCAAAGGGCATACATAGTCGTATTTTCCTTTAAGACATAATCTGCATTGCATGGGAAGCGTGTTTCGCTCTCCGGGCTGTTCTGGGCCCATATCGCAAACGCATAGGAATGGGTATAGCCGTCAAGGTCAACGGATTCCTTTACGCTTTCGCCAAGCTGTAATTTAAAGCCCTTTACTTCCTGCGGGGCAGCCGCATTGCAGTACACGGTTTTCGTTACCAGCTTTGTGGTGTCATTTTCCGTTCCGCCGTTTAATTCATAGGTCAGTGTTACGTCTGCCCGGCACACGGTATAGTAGGTAATGCTGTCCGGGATTTTTAAATGTTCCTCCCCTGACTTTACCTCCATCTTTTCAGCACCTTCCGCGGTGATATCTGCCCGGCTGTTAAATCCCACTGCCGTAACATCTGACACATTTTCCCATCCGCCATAGGTACTGCACTCCGGCGCATCGATAAGGGCATAGGTGTCGTTGTTGTACATGGAGCCTTCCCTCTTATAGGTCTGTGCAAAGTCCACGAATGTCACGGTGATGTCCTTGCGGTACACGGCATAGAGTGTGACGTTTCCGGTGACGGTGTACTGGGTAAGTCCTGTTTCTGAATCACTTTCCGTATTCCATCCGGCATGTTCCCAGCCGTTTTTGTATGCCTCAACGGAAAGGTCGGCATCCGCACCGTAGTAGGTCTTTACGGTTTCCTTATCCGCCGACGTACCGCCGTTTGTTCTGTAGTCATAGGTAACGGTGCATACCGTCCTGTCATAATAAAGTCTGACCGTGGTATTTCCCTTCACCTGTGTCTGCATACGGTTTCCATTCTCCTGAATCGTCTTATTTTCATTGAATGAAAGCCCCTTTATTTCACGGGCAAGATTTTTATGTACCAGTGTTTCGCCGTAGTACAGTGTTAAAGCTTCTGCCACGGACGGTTTGTCCGCATAGTTTCCTGCCGTATCCATGTAGTAGTGTTCCACAGTGACGGTATAACGGTTTCTGTCATAATAGATTTTTAATTTCACATCACCCGTTACCGTTCCCGTATAACCGGGATTCATTTCCTTTGTCTTATCAGGATTTACCGTAAATCCTTCATATTCATTTGCCGCATCAATTAGATTCAACTCACTGCCGTACTTATAAGGCTTCTGTGTCGTTTCATACGGCGTACCAGGATAAGTTCCGTCCATATCCATGAGGTAATGCTCCACGGTGACAGTATATTCATTGGTCTGTGATGCAGAGCATGCCTTTAACGTGACATTTTCTTCCGGCATGACAAATGTTACCGGATTTGATGTCTTTGATGTGCCGTTTCTGAAGGTCAGGCGGGAATCCGTTTCAAATCCTGCGAAACGGTAGGTATACTGCGCGGTCTTTTCACTGAGCGTAACGGATGCCGTTACATTTTCTCCCCAGCGGTATGTACCCTCCCCGCTTTTTGCACTGAAAGCATCGGCATTGTCGTATGTTACTGTTACATTGTAAGTCTGTCTGTAAATATCAACGCTTGTTGTATAGCCCTCTGTCTGGTACTGTCCGCTGACTGTATACTTTACTGCCGCCGGTCTTACCCACTTATCTGTATCAAGACTGCCAAAATCATAATCAACCGTATCCCCGGTCCTGAAATCCTTATCAAAAATGGTGGTGTATGAAGTCCATGTGCCGTCTGCATTTTCATAACGTACACGTATCTTCTGGTTAAAAATAAGGTTTTCAGACTGTGTTGTATATTTTGCATACAGCGTTGTATTTCCTGCCGGTGTGTATGTATCTCCTGCGCCGCCGACACGATTTGTAAGGGCGGCATCCAGATACCAGCCTTCAAATGTATAGCTTACATTCTTTCCGTCAATCTCAACGGAAGCTTTTTCTGCATTTGGAAGTGTAACTGTGCCGTTGGTGTAATCCGCTTTTACATTGACCGTTCCGCCATTTGCGGTCAGATTTTTAAAGCTTAATGCGGGCAGCCAGTAGGAAGCTCCGTTAAATGTCCTGCCCTCATCAATTCCGTGTTCCCGGTAATGCAGGATTGCCCACATGGTATCATACGTATTGTTGGTTGCCCTTAAAAGGTCCGGGTTGCCGTTATAGTATGCCGCCCAGTTCCATGTGCCGACCGACCAGCCGTCCCAGCCGTGTACCTCGCCGTGGGTGGTATTGCTGTCAAGCTGTTCGTTCCAGCCGTTAAATGTTGCCGGTGCGTTGGTATTGGTGTCCATTATCGAAGCTGTACCGCCGTTTGTTTCATAGCTTACGGTGTAGGCTCTCTCTGCCTTTAAAAAGCTGTAGATTTTGTCGTATTCATAGGTTCTTACCGTATCTGTTGTGGCATTTCCATTTTCATCAAGAAGTGTACCGCCGTCTGCATTATAAGCCACCTTATAATTATTGTTTGCCCAGTCCACAGATAAGTTAATGGTGTTATCCCACAGGTACCACTGCTGGTTGTCGCCGCCGTGATAGCCGCTGATCGTAATGTTAGTTCCGTTATCTGTGCTATATCCCCACAGATCAAGCACCAGTGAGGAAGAATCCAGTGAAGTACAGTTTCCAAGCTTCGAGCAGATGTAGAAGTATCCGTTCCCTGCCATTTTTAACGTCCATAACTGGTTATCGCCGCCATGGTATGCATACTGCTGGACATTTGCTCCGGCTGATGTTCCGCTTACATCAAGCACTTTTCCTGAATAGTTATTTTTGATTACCCAGTACGGCACATTATTTTCTGTTTTTACATACTGGAACGCAAACATCTGCGCATTTCCATTTACACAGTCCCACAACTGCACATTTGCTCCATTTTCGGTACTTGCGGCATTAATATCTACGCTGTCATATCTTCCGCCACACTTTGTACGGATTGTCGTAAGCCCATTCTGTCCCGGCATGACTGCCGTTCCATTTCCAGCATAACTTCCTGCTGTGTTCATAAATTGGTCTTTGTACACCCAGTTTCCGTCTGTTGTATGTCCAGTTTTCTTAAAATCCAGTACATTAAACCTGTTCTCCGATGCTGCCGAATAGGACTGGTAGTAATCTTCTTTGTTATCCGCTTCGTTGCCCATATAGTTTACAAACCTGTCTGCCGCTTCCCACTGGGCGCAGAACGTAAACGTTCCGTCCGTCCGGTCGTCAAACCATGCCGGGTCCATTACATACCGTTCTCCTGTACCATATATATGCCATTCTGACGGCTGACACTCATTAATCGGTGTCCACCCACGGTTATCACAGAAAATTCTTCCGTCTGCTTCACGGATTACTGCCCAGCCCTTAAATACGTATCCACTCTTTGTATATGCATTAGCTTTTAAAGTAAAATTTTCTGAATATTTAACGGTTTCTGACGGCATATATCCGCTTCCACCGTTCGGGTCATATTGAATTGTGTACTCTGGAAATGGCGGATATGTAAATGTGAGGGTCATTCGGTCTAAGGTTGCTCTGATATTATACCAATCTACAACCCAGTCCGGGTTATCATCAAATACAACATCTACGCTGTACGTACAACCCTTATACGTTAAATCCACCGTCTGTTCCGATGATTCATTTGTATTTATTCCTGTCAAATCATGCATTCCGTCTGCCGTAAAATTAAAATATGTTGTTCCTCCGCAGTTAATCCACGAACCTTGCTCATACTCATAGTTATCGCCATGACAAAAATCACGCGCACTCCATTTTGAAGTCGTATCAACTGACATTGTATATGTTGCACTGTTTACATTTCTGCGTACATTTACCTGAACAGGTAACTCTAACGATTCAGAAACATTGACATAGGCTGTATCACATCTATCGTCAGGATTCGTTGTCTGATTATATTCACCAAATCCCCCATCAACTGTATATTCTGCTTTTAATGTTCCCTGAACAGTTTCACAACAGTATCCATTATCAAAACTTGCAGCATTTACATTCTTTACATTTCTTGTAATACCAATTAAAACCAGTACAAATGCTAGAATCATACTGCCAATATACCATAACCTTTTTTTCTGTTTATTATTCATCTATATACTCCTCTCTACACAAAATGACACCCTACAGAACAAAGCTGTAAAGTGTCATTTAACTTTTTTATATTTAGTTTTTAATTACAACATTAACATTGTATCAATGGTCATTTTTGCACCGTCAGATATTCCATGAGCATCAAAAATTGCCTTTATTTCTTCTGGTCCATTAGATGAACCACCAGAATATTTTCCATTAATAAATGTAGAATATATAGTATATCCAGTAATTGAATCTGTATATCCATAATCTACTCTATGACCTCTCGGCATATCACATTCATAATTAAATACCCACTTCCCAGTAGCAACCAGTCTTTCCTCATCTGTTAATGACGGTGCTGCTTCGGTTGCCGGTTCTGGAGTAGGTTCTGGTGCCGGGGCTTCTTCTGGTTCGTTGTTTCCGGTGTCTTCTACTTCTTCCGGCTCGTTACTTTCTTCTGTATCATTTCCTGTATTATTCCCTGTATTCTCTGACACGGCTTCCTCACCGTGAGAAATTTCTTCCGGCTGCGCTTCTTCTACTACCGGTTTTGCCTGCTGTGGAGCTTCTGCTACGGCTTCTTCTGTCTGTGAATCATTTTCTACTTTCATTTCCTCTGCTACAGCTGTGGTTTCACCTGCTCCTGTCTGTGCCTGTGCTATTTCCATCGCTGCTGTGGTCTGTTCTGTCTTTTTTGCTGTAGCTACTGCCGTTGTCTGCTGTTGTGTTTCCTGTGCAGCTGTCTGCTTATTTTTATTACCGCCTGATACACACACCGCCGTTATTCCTACGGCAATTAAAACGATTACCGCCGCTACTCCTGCTACTACTTTTTTGTCCTTTAATAATTCTTTTAATCTTGTCATATTTTCAACCTTTCCTGTGACAAAGTTCGTCACAAATTATCTAGTACTTGTTATATATCTGCCCTCTGTTTCCGGCATCAATTACATCAACTAACAAGCCACTCTATAAAAATAGGCGTATACATACAAATTATAAATATAATTAACACTGCAAAACCCTTTAAAGCTTCTTCAAAATATCTTTTTAGCATATTAATAGCCCCCTTCCTGATTATTTGTGACGAAGTTCGTCACGCTTCTTTACCGCTCTCATTGTCTTCAATATCAATGAGTCCCTCTTTCTGTAGCTTATACGTCATAAGCTTTAGCCAGTATTCCTTGCATTTTTCCTGTCCGGTAATCCAGTTTTGTACGGTCCGGAAAGGAATGCCGAAATACTCTGCATACTGCTTTTGTGTCATTCCTGTAAGCCTGACAAGTTCTTTCACCGTCATCATGGTATACCTTCTTTCTTTATCTTGTATATAGTATACACCTGTTCGGTGTGTATTGCAAGTACTATTTTCTGCGTGACGAAGTTCGTCACATTTAATCCTTTCAGTCGCTTATTCAGTTTTCAATGTACAAATGATAATCTGTGACGAAGTTCGTCACAAATTATAAATAAACTGCAATAATCGTCATATCTTCATTAACGATATAACTTTCATCTATCTGATGTCCGTTTACATCAGACCAGTACCTGAAACCTGTATCTTCAGGACTTTTCGGAATAATAAGCCTGCTTCCCTTTGGCAGGCTGTAAACCTTATATTCTCCATCATTCGTCATAAATGTGATTTTGGCATATTCCTGGGCTGCTGTATCCTGTTCTTTTTCAAAAACCGCAGTCTTGACACAGGATAACCTGCTTACATTTCCACCTGCATTCGGAAATGAAGCATTTACTTCAACGGACATCAGTCCGTGTTCCTTATCCATATCCAGAACTTTAACCTCAATGTCTTCGGCACTGTCTATCTGTATACAGAGTTTTTCAAGAAAATCCGTCACAAATTCATCTGAATTCTCTGCTGTGTATGCCCTGTCTTCATAAGTTTCAGACATTGCACTTTCAACTGCCGCTTCCAGTGCTTCCGGCAGACTGCCGTTAATCTCATCCTGCCGTATGTCTTTTGCATCTACCGACATGACTATCAGAACCGTGGTCAGAATCATCATGCCAAGTGAAAACGAAAGAATTATTTTTTTCATTTACTGCTCCTCTACCGGAATCGTAATATCTGCCACAGTCTGTCTGTTCTCAGAATCCTTAACAGACACACGTACCACATACAATCCCGGATTTTCAAATCTCACGGTTCTGCTCGTTTCGTCATAAGCGATTTCATTTCCTTCTTTATCCTGTACATACAGTACCTTTACACGATCCGCATCCTGTGCATTTTCTGTATTTCCGTCCCGGATAATGGAAATCCGGGAAAGTATCTCTGCATCCGTACCGGCATATATTCTGTCCGCCGTATCATCATAAAGAATCTGTACCGGTTCACCCGCCAATATGTCCTGTGTCTTTGCAGCTGCGGCATTATATCCGCTGTAATCTGCATTGTCTACAGTAACCATGTTTCCAAAGATGTTAAACACACCTGTATGTCCCGCCACTGTAACACCCGTCAGAATGATAAGTATGGCTAACGCTGTTATTGCAGCTATTGTACCGCTCGAAAAGGTTTTCATTATTGTCTTCATATGCCACTCCTAAAACAAGCCTGATACAAATGCCGTAACACCGTTTTGCAGTGCCAGATACAAAGTGCCGCCCACTACCGCAAGCACCGCCAGTGCTGCAAGCGCAGATGTAATGCCATACCCGTAGTTTTTAATAATTTCTTCCATTCCGTACCTCCTTTAAAAAAGCGTTACTGCATAAAGCACTATTTTAAACAGCCCTATAAAACTGACACCTAACACAGCAACAACCACTGAATCGCCAATCTGCTCCATAATCTGTTCCATCATATCACCTCTTTATACTGCAAAATCCTTTAACTCGTGCTGCTTATTCACATTCAGAAACGGTATACTGTAGTTATAAGATACTGTAACCTCTGCCATAACAGTATTGTTCTCATTATCCTTATACTCATCTACTGTCACCGTATATTTGCTGTTTCCGGCATTGCGGCACTCAGCAATCACTGTTGGAGAAAAATTGCTGTTTTCAATTTCATCAACAATGCTTTCTTTAAAATCCCTCGCATTTTTTGTATCAATATCCGCAGCAATGATTCCTTCAAGTGTAAAAACTGCCATTAACATAAGAAACAACGTAAGATATGTTTCAAAAATCTGTTTCACTTAAATTCCCTCCTTAAAACATTTCCGTTGATTTTACAAAAAAAGAAATCATCATTACCGTCATGTCCACAAGCAGCTTGAATCCTGCAGCGATTGCCGGTTTTGAAACGCTCATATTTTTCATGACGACGATTTTATCATCATTCTTGCGGTTCTCTGCTTTTTCAAGCATGTCATTGTTACGTTTCAAAATTTCCTTAAACTCTGTCTGCATGTCAGCACCTGACCCTGAACTGATTGAATACAGTGTACTCATAACCTCACCGGTTTCAGTCAGATTAAATTCAGAAAGAAAGTTATTGTAAGGCTGTACATCTTCCGGAGCAGCTTCTGTTTCTGCAATAAATTTTTCAATTGCAGGCTGCAAAATTGCCGGAGCTGTTTCAAGTGTCCGGGCAATGGACATGACAACATTGTTGTTCTGCATCTGTAATGAAATCTGAACAACCCATGTCGGAAATTCATTTTTTATCTGCTTTTTTAAATATCTTCCTACAGTTTTCTGGTTAAAATACGGATAATTCACAAGTAGCAGTGCCACGATTCCACTAATTACAAGTGGTGCGGGAGTATGAAGAATAACTGCCAGAATAAGACCGAATATAACAAGCACCGCACTATATAAAAAAAACTTACGTCCCTGTTTCCGGACATCATAATGTATATACATCTCATACATTTTTTTAATTTTATCTACTTCTGCTTCTTTCTCATCAAGCCAGTTTATACAGAGCTTTTTGTCAAGACCGGAATATACCCGGAGAAAATACAGAATCATGATAACCGCTGATATCTGCACCAGATTATTTGTGCTTATATCCAGCATTTCAATATTAAACATCATTGGAATATACAATGTAATCAGGCACATTGCAAACGATAATGCTATTGAAATCATGCCAAGAATTTTGACATTTCTTTTCTGCTTCTGAAACATCACTTTTGTGTCTGTCCAAATCTGCCGGTCACGCAGAAGCGTTTCTACTCCCATGTCCATATCACCGCCATCATTTTCAATCTGAAGCAAAAATGTATGCAGTCTTTTTATTCTGCGGCAGGAATATTCCTGCTCTATGATTTCCAGTGCGTCCTTAACTGCATTTTCATCAACTGTATCCTGAATGTGTCTGACTGCATTGCCGATACAGTCTTTCATACGTCCCTCAGGAAATACTTTCTCTACATCATTTAAGGCATCAAGAACTTTACCCTTTGCCTTAAAATAATACAGCATACGTTCCACGTATTTGCTGGCATCCGAAAAACGGCGCTGCTCGTACAAACTTTTATAGTAATTCCGCACAAGAAACGGTGTCTGCAATAGTGCAAATACAATTATTACCACGTAGCCGTACAGAGGAAGCTTGTACAGCAAGCCCGCTAATATACAGCCTGCCAGTACACACAGATATGTAAATAAAAGCTTTCTGAATTTGAATACATAACCGTAATTTTCAATTTCACCGATAAGATTTTTGTGATTCAGGTAATACAGCCTGCTCTCTTTATTCTCTTTATTCTTTCTTTTCTTCATAGAATTTCACCTTTTCCTTTAAATCTTTATCCAGTTCATATGGATTGCTTATCAGCTCATCCCGGAATTTTTTCATGATGTAATCCGGAATTTTTTCACCTGTGTGCTGTCCGTCTTCTACGATCAGCGTTATCTTCTTTCGGTTTTCATCATGATAATAATATGCGACCTGGTCAATATACCTTGTATATGTTCCATTATCATTCTTTTTTGCCTTGATCAGTACGGCTACATCCAGATACTCATAGATATTGTTCTCATGCGATTTACTTCCAACACAGTTCATCATATTTAAAAACCTGTCCGGAACGCTTCTTAAATCATCCGTATGCAGGGTTGTAATCCCTTTCATACCGGTAGACCATGCTTCGAGCAGTTCCGCTGCTTCAACGGAACGTGTTTCCGCCAGCATGATTCTACCCGGATTCAAACGCACAGACGTTTTAATTAGCTGTGTATAATCTTCTTTTTCAGACGTAATTAATTCAATTCCATCTGCTTCCGGTTTGAGCTTGGAATAATACCATTCTCTCGTATCTTCGATTGTTATAACTTTTGCATTATCCGGAATAAAAAGTGACAAAAACTTTGCAAACTCTGTTTTTCCAACTCCGGGGTTGCCACAGATAACCATGTTGTAATTCCCTGCGGCATGATTAATAAGCAGATTCAAAATACCTTCATCGCAATATATACCTTTTAATCCGCTGTATGTAAGTCGCGGCTTTTCCTGTACTTTTCTTATACATATGGTACGTCCTCTCAGCGCAAGAGATTCATGCACACATGTAAAACGCATATTGTCCATTTCACATTCCAGTATCTGATTATCTACATTAAATGGCTGCGATACCGCATTTGCGATATGTATAACAAGTGAATTAATATACTCCGGTGTCACAGCCGGATTATTTTCTTTCCATCTACAATTATTTACATCGCGCACCCACAGAGCAGTACCGTTCCAGTCAATGTCTGTGATATTTGTATCTTTAATATAACGCATTAACGGATTCAATTTATCTTCTGTAAGTAGTCCGGCTGTAATCTTTAATCTTTTCTCTGCCATATTTCCTCCAATAATTTCCAAAAAAACAGGGGTGCGGATAAACTCACACCCCTAAAAATAATGCTGCATTTTTTTCTTAACTAGAATCCTGCAAGTGCATTTGCTCTCGTAAGAAAAGATGCAATGAGGTTTGTGAATGCAGAATAGATTACACCATTCGTATCGCATACACAGATTGCCAAAACGATTGCAATAATCGCAAGCGTTGCAATTAAATACTTAATGCCAGGACCGTAGTCCGCAAAAAGAGCTTCTAACATTTTTCCTGCTCCTTTCTCAAAAATTTTTATTCCAGGCGATTTGCTATTCCTGCACCGGAATCGCATTACCGTCTTATTCAAGGATAAGAGTATTTTCAAGCGGTTTCAAGTTCCATTTGGTGTCATTTAGTGTCATTTGGTTCCATTTAGTGTCAAAAAATGGGGCAGTGTTTTATATACACTGTCCCATATGCGATATATTTCCGTCTGAATGAATAACATTTACTTTATTCTACAATAATCAGTTAAGGCGGTAATCTTATTTTTCTTTTCATTCTTCTGCTCCCTGCTTAATGTAAAAATTTAGCATATATTATTGCAAGTACCATACACACGCAAATAAGTACAATGAGTATACCTGCTATTAATTCCCTTAAATTCTTCATTGTAATTCCTTCTATAATGTAGTTTATCGCCACTCTAAGTCCATACGCAAGAACTAAACCTACTAAAGCACATAAAAGTATATCACTCAAAACTTTATTTATCATTGTTCGTTGCTCCTTTAACTTCTGTTTTCTCCAATGAAATAATACCGTCCCAGTTCTTTTTATCTAACTCAATTTGACAATAAATATTATACTTTTTATAAATCTCCTCCACCAAGCTTTCATAGTTTTGATGTTTAATGATTGTTCTCCATTCCCAGTAATATATTGGAATCTTTGTTTGAAACACTTTATTATGATTTTCCATCGAAAATATACAGCAATCAAGATCAATTACTATACCTTCAGAATCTACCAAAAGATGCTCTATAAAATATGACATAATCCCTACAAAAACCATAACAGGAACAACAATTTTAGCAAGCTTTGGATACATAAACAAAATCCTGCTTACAATAACTAAAAACAAAATTACTGCTCCAATTCGTATAAAACGAAAAATAAAATCTTTTCGTCTGGATATAGTACACATGTACTTTTTATCATTATAAGTTATTGGGTATAACTCCAAATATAAATTCTTCTTTTTAATATTCATACTTTTCTCTCCTTACTGCACAAAAACAGCTCTTTCAGCTGCTTCCAGCATATTAAGAACATTTTTCCATTCAGTTCCATATGGGCATATTCCATCTTTTTGTTACAAATTTTCATGACCTATCCTCCTGTTTCTTTTCAAAGGTTTTCATTAAGTGTGGAATTGTTGGATTTAATCCACCCCTGTATTTTTTGTCCGAATATATCATAATTGCTTCTGAAAGCTTCATATATTCAGACAAAATCTGCTTCCAGCTGCCTTTTATTGTAACAACTTCACCTTCACATTTAATCATCTTTCTCCTCCAGTAATTGTAAAAACTGCGTGACGAAGTTCGTCACGTAATGTTATTATTTGCTATCAGCATTTTTTCAAAATCATCATCAAACTCACGTTGATGAAATTGATTAAATTTATTCTGTCCCTGTGTAATCTGCTCTATTTTACGCATATTACAGCGCATATGCGCATTAATACATTCATCTGTCAGCAGCGCAGCCTGATACAACGCTGTTAACAGATATGCCCGGATATTATGTACAGGTTTTGCAGATATCCGGATATTTGCAAGCACATACTCTATATGCCTGGCTTCAAGTTTTTGAAGCTGCTTCTTTACTGTATCTGCTTCGCAATTGTTACCACAAACGCGCAGATACCGCTTATCTGTCGCAAGCGTATCCGTGATTACTGCAGATATTGTATCCAGCATATCTGCATCTGCCGGATATTTTTCCTTCAGGTCAGTCCAGTCATGTGAAATTATTAACGGAATAAACAATTTCTCTGAATCTGAACTTTGATTATTACTATGTTTCGATGAAAGATGAGAAAGATGATTACTCAAATCAGTTTTATTATTCTCTGTATTATTAGCGTAAAAATTTTTAACCTCTTGTGGTAAAAATTTTTGACTACAAGAGGTTAAATTTTTTAACTTCTGTGTATCATTGCCTGTATCATCTACGCTTGATTCTGTGCTATTAGCTTCATTATCTTCCGTATTCACAGTGGTAAAATTTTTTAACCTCTGTGAATTTCCGCTTTGTACTTCTTCTTTTTCATCTTTATTTTCAATTTCCGGTTTCACTTTTTCCTGCTCTTCAGTCTTATTCTGTGCAATAAAATTTTTAACATAAATTCTGTCCGGCTTTCCGAAACCCTGCCGCTTCTTTTCGATAAGACCAATTCCATTAACACTATCCAGTTCTGCCAGCAGTTTTACAACTGTCGGTTTAGAGCAGTTCAAATCTTCGCAAAGTTCCTGTACGGAATAATAAATATATACTCTGCTATTTTCATCTAACCAGCTATTTTTTAAAGAAAGTGACATTCTGTCTAAAAGCATTCCATACAACAATTTTGCTGCATTTGAAATGCCTTTGTACATTTCATTTTTTATAAGTACTTTTGGTATCCTGAAAAATGCAAACTGCTCTGCTTCTATGGAATAGAAGTAATCTAAATCTAAATTCATTACGGTTTTATCTCCCCTGTTCTCCCCTTGATATTTACATATATTTACGTGCAGTCCTATAGGGGGAACGAACTGCCCGCACTAAAAATAATAACCGGCTTTAATAAGCCGAATCTCTTAACTACGGCTGTGCTCCAGAAAAAGTAATTAATATCCATCATAACTCTCTAAAGTTTGACAGTTGATTACCCTTGAATTGCGGCAATAGTCATATCCAATCTCAAAGAACCATTCTCCATCTTCCTTAAAATAGCCTCCCCAGAAGCCTTCTGGAAGGTGAATTTCATTTCCTTTCTGAATATTTCGCATATCCAGCCAATAGCATACTGGGTTTTTAAGGCGCAAAATATCTTCTTTTGCTTCTTTTCTTGAACGTTCCCTGTATTCAATAAGCTCACCTTCTTCGTAAGGGTCATCCGCCGTATATGCTAAAAACATATGTACGATTCCGCCACTACGAATAGTATGCGTTAATCCTTTTGTAGTATGTTTCATCCTTGTTTTCTTTTTCATGACAAAAATCTTCCTGTTCTCCCCTGCATACTGCATATATTTACGGGCAGCTCTACAGGGGGAACGAACTGCCCGCACTAACAACAATAACCGGCTTAAATAAGCCGAATCTCTTTCCTTCCTTTGCAGCCACGGCAGCATATCAGCATATGCTCCGGAAAAGAGTAAACCTTAATACTATAGTTTTATTTCCAGATTTTTTTGCCACATATCGGACAAAAATTAATTAAATCTGTTACGTTTTCAACAACTTGCTTACCAAAATTATAGCCGCAACACTCTGTAATTCCATCAACTAATTGTGTCATAGGCTTATAATCACATACGTCACAGTCACATATACATCTATCACCTAATATCCTGTTATACTCGCAGTTATCACAATCTTTTGCTACGCTATCTTCAAAATTTTTTGAGCTAAGCAGAACCGCATTCATATTTTCATTACCTCTTTTTTTGATACTTTCCGATTTGTTGCTTTTTACAATAACCAGTTATACAATGCCCGAATTTATGAAATCCAAATGCATTTGTTTTAGTTGCAAATTCCCAGTACTTACATTTAATACATTGTTGCGTTGGCATCTGTATATTACTTCCAATTCCATATCTTGCCATCTTCCCCCCCCCCCCCTCAATTTAAGACCATATGAATTAATAATAACGCAATTCCTATGATTGCTATTGTTTTTATAAATCCACCGCTTATATTACACAGTATCACCAGTGCTGCACATAACAGCATTGATATAGCTGCTTTTAAATAGAACTTCTGCTTTTTATTCAGTCTTTCATTATTATCTTTCATATTCCCTCCAAAAAAAATTACTGTCTTACTTTAACAATAGAATACCGCTAATCAATGCAGCTGCAATTGTAAACATCAATGAACCTATATTTATGGATTTTCCTGTAATTTGCTTTTCCTCTATTAGATACACTTTCCCACTCCTCCGGATTCAAATTTATTAATAATCTGCGTATCCTTTACTAGATTATGTGTAACTATAAAATTATGCAGCACTGTCAGATTCACATGCAGCTCCTTTGCTGTATCTATCAATGTCATTTTCTTTTCGATATAGCATTCTTTCACTTTTTCTTCTGTCATATCACATCTTTCCTTCCAATTCATTCTATAATTTGATTAGCCGGAACCAAGCAATAGTCTTTTAATACCCTGTTAAAAAAAACGCTGAATTCATCAATATCACAAACGTCCGCCATATCGCATAATTCTTCATCTAATAATTTATATAACTGGTCAGCAAGAGATTTCTTGCTGACACCAGTTACATTACAGTTTTCATTAACACTATTCATGACTTCTTCTCCTTTAGGGAGCTGCTATTAATTAAATGGCAGCTTTGCAAGTTCTTCCAATGTAACCCAGTCTGTATACCAGTTTACGGACTTTCCACAGTATCCGCAGAAGTAGCGGTTTACCGGATACGCTATCTTTTCATCGCAATACGGACAACGTCCCATAGTTTTAATAAAATCAACCTGCATTTTGTCAATATATACCGGATTTTCATATGTAACCGCATTTTCTGGACGATTTACATCTGTTTCAACGTCTTCATTGAACCGCTCAAATACTTCAGGTGGAAAACCCGAATCAATATCATCCTGGGCAACATCTGTCGTGTCGTCGGTTTCTAACTTTTCATTTTCCTGCACTTCTTTCACCTCCTCTCTGTCTTCTGCTTCTTCGAGTCGGGGCTTTGTCTTCGGCTGTTCAACCTCTTTTGTATTATCTTCCGCTTTAATATACTGCTTAATCTCTTTGGCTTTCGTGATTCCCTTAGTTATGATTTCATCCTGTTTTTCTTCCGGGACAGATGAAAGCACTTTTGCGGAATCCTTGCTTATTTCTCCAGTTTTAAATTTTTCCATGCCGGTATCACCCAGCTTTTTTGAAATTGTAAGGTATTCCTGAACGGTCGTCTTAGATTTCTCCATGATGGCAGCAAGCCTTTCTGCCATACGTCCAGCCGGAGCTTCCGGAAATTCTTCCGGATGTTCTTTAAGCAGCCGTTCCATTCCCTGTATTTCTTTCATGATTTCATAATCACTTTTTTTGTTATATCCATTAGTGCTGTATACAGCAAATTCTGCCTGTGCATCTGTCATATCCTTTATATAGCACGGAATGAATGCAAACTTGTCCAGCTTGCGCTGTTCAACAAGGTATTTACACGCTGCGTGCCTTTTATGTCCGGCAAGAATTTCATATGTATCTCCGCCGGATTTTCTTACTAGCAACGGTTGCAATACCTCTCCATCCGTCTGTATTAAGTCCGCAAGCTTCTCTACATCGCCCGGTTCAAACTTACGATACTGATATGAAGATTCCTGAAGCTTTTTATAATTAATATTCTGAGGGTGCATTTTCTTTGCACCGTTCTTTTCAAGTCCCGGATTCTTCGTCTGATTAAAAAAATTATCTAATTTAGGCATTTTACAGCACCTCCAGTCTTTCGAGGACTTCATCTGCTAAGTCTGTAAAATCAATAGCAGTCTGTGATGTACAGCGGTGCTTGTACAACGGCTTCTGCAAAATTAGCGCGCTTTGTACACCTGCAAAGTCACTTATGCTTGTTGCAAGTAACGGATAATCGTGATGTTCAATCAAATCCTTAAAAATAATCCGCTGACTTTTTAAATTGCGCAGTCTGTTTACAACAATCTGATAAGGTATCTCCCGTCCTGTTAAATCTCCCAAATTAATAATTTCTTCAACGACAAGATTCAGATTATCTCTCGAAAAACCATCTAATAAAATAGGAATCAGCACTATATCTGCCATTGCTAATGCATTTTCGGATAACAATGAGTTGTCTGGATGGCAATCAATGCAGCATATATCGTACTGATCTTTTACTACATCCAACGCTTTACTAAGCTGGAAAACATCGGTAACATTAATTTTTTTATTGCAACCGGAAATAAAATCAACACTATGCCGCGAATGGCAGATTGCTTTGTCGACAGATACACTCTTTTCGAGAACCTGTTTAATATCTGCTTTTCTCTTATGCATATCTTTCTCAAAGAATGCTGTAAGATTTGCCTGGATGTCTAAATCTATACACAGCACCTTTTTTCCTGCTCTGGCATAATTAGTTGCCAGATTAAATGTCGTGGTTGTTTTACCTGTCCCGCCCTTCATGTTCCACGTTGTTATTGTTATCATTGTTAGCTCCTTTCTGCGCAGTATTTTCTACGCCCGCCAAGTTCCCAGTTAGCGGTATTTTGTTTTAGTATTTTTATCACCAAAATATTGATAAATATCAATATTGGATAAACTTGAATCATACAATTCTTTAATGTGTATTAGTGCATTTTTTCGCCATCTTATAATTGTCGATTTTGAAACTTCTTTCTCTTTTTTTAGTTTCATCATTCCGGTTTGAAAATCATAT
>ENA-OXEY01000490-OXEY01000490.1-human-gut-metagenome-genome-assembly--contig:-NODE-490-length-16588-cov-20.658259_pt1 | contig 16588 bp, 12 predicted proteins | sample MGYA00249365_ERZ652263 | MGnify/ENA primary metagenome ERZ652263 (study PRJEB26925, sample SAMN05826763) | human gut metagenome | biome: ENVO:2100002; feature: ENVO:00000062; material: ENVO:00002003...
GGCTCCGGTCTCGTGGGCTCGGAGATGTGTATAAGAGACAGCTATGGTTCCAGCTATGCGGCCAGTGCGGCCCGGCAGGCATACCAGCAGCAGATCGGCGCACTGAGCGAGGCCATCCCCACGTTGTACCGGCTGGCGCTGGATACCTACCAGAGCGGCGGCGATGCCTTGGTGGAGCAGATCGACCAGCTGAACGGGCAGGAGCAGAATGCCCAGCAGAAGTATGAGCGGGAGCTGGCGGATTACTACACCCAGCTGGAACAAAAGGGCAATGCTTACAACACGGCTTACACCCAGGATTACGGGCGCTATCAGGATTATCTGGGCCAGTTGGACAGCCTGTACGGTTACTACGCGGCACAGGAACAGCAGGAGGCGGCCCGCCGCCAGCAGGGCTTCAACAATGTGATGACCGTACTGGGCCTTCTGGGCGATGCGGCTCAGCTGGCCATTACCGGCACCACGGGTCTGGGCAGCATGGCAGGCAGCCTGCTGAACACCGGGTACAACATCTATGCAGGCAACCGCGCCTATGAAGCCGAACGGGCCGACACGGCATGGAAGCAGAAAATGCAGGAGCAGCTGCGGCAGGATGAGCTGGCACAGCAGCAGTACAAAAACGAGCAGGCGCAGCAGGAATATCAGGACAAACTCCGCCAGCAGCAGGTCAGCAATGCCCTTGCGGCAGAGCGGCTGGACCTGAGCAAGAGCCAGTGGGCAGCCAAGCAGGAAAAGGCCAGCCGGACTGCCGAAAAAGCCAGCGCCGATGCAGCGGCAAAGCGCGGCAGCCTGACGGGTGACACCGGCCTGAAGGTGGGCAAAAGCGGCGTTTCCAGCGGCGGCACCGTGCCGTACAGCGCGGCGAGGATGCGCAGTCAGGGCCGCAGTGATACAGCCATCCGCACCCAGCTGCTCAAGGAGGGATACTCCAGCAGCGAGGTCAGGAAGATTATGCAGCAGCTGAACAGCTGAAAAAAGGGGAGGGCAACCGTGAAGGTGCTCTCCCCTTTGTGCTATGCCCGCACATCCCGTTTTTTCAGCAGGAGCCATGCCAGAAGGAACATTGTCCCCAGCCAGAAGATGCAGCTGAAGGCAAACAGCCCGTAGCTGCCCGCCAGAGCATCCGCACTTTTGTTGGAGTTCATACCCAGCTGCATCAGGGAATAGGGCCACAACAGCCCATGACCCTTGGAGCTGATAAAGATTCCGGTAATGCCGCCCAGCAGCCCCAGAAAAATGGGCACGGCAAAGCTGCGGATGACCATGGCCAGCACCAGCTGTGCGGCAATGACAGCCAACGCACCCAGCAGGCCCCGCAGTAAAAACAGAGGTAAGGTGACCGGCGGCAGTCCGGGCAGATGGGCAAATACCTTGCCGCAGAACACGAACAGCGCGAACACAAAACCGTGGGTCAGCAGCGCCAGCTTTGTCACCACCGCAAACTTTGCGGAAAACAGGTCCAGCGGCGGTACGGGGCTTGCCATGATAAGGTTCCAATTGTGCCCCAGATGTTCCAGCCGCCACAAGTAGGCAGCATAGGTGGCTACCATGGCAGGGAAGAAAAGCATGGAATAAAACAGGGTGTGCTGGGTCCACAGGCTATACCAGCCGTCGGTGAGGATCTCAAGATTTTGCAGATAATTGAAAGTACCGTAGGTGGCCGAAAGAATGGGCAGCACAAAGAACATTGCCCAGATGGGGGATGCGTGGAGTTTGCGGTTCTCCGCAAGAATGCAGCGTTTCAGCATGGTTTTATACCTCCTCGTCCTGTACCTTGCGCCACGCAAGGGCAAACAGCACAGCGCCCAGCGCAAGGGTGAAGGCCAGCAGCACCCAGTTGAAGGGGCGGGTGCCGTAGGTGACGGTGTGGGTGGCCTTGTCCCAGTTCGCCACTTCGTAGGCGCTCAGAGGGATGTAGTACCCAAAAGGCACAAAGTAACTGGCAAGCGGTGGCATAAAAGCAGAAAACAGCCCCACCAGCGCCCCTACGATGCCCACGCAGAGCGCCGGCAGGGGATTGCCCACCCACAGCATCAGCAGAAATTCGCCAAAGAAGAGCATTGTGTCCACAGCCAGCGTGCAGACGAACAGATAGCATAGCTGCCCAGTGGGAAAGGCTTCGGTATAACCATGGACACGCCCCAGCACCGGAACACAGGCCAGCTCCAGCACCGTGACCAACAGCACCTCCAGCACTCCAAAGACCGCCTTGCCTGTAAACAGGCTTCGGCGGCTCTGCAGGGTGTAGAGCAGCTTGGCGGTGTTGCCTTTGATCTCCATATCCCACAACCGGGAGGCCAGCACTGCCATCATCACCGGCATCAGAATAGCTTCAATGACGGGTAGGCTGTAAAGCAGGGCGCTGTAACCGTTGGCGAGCTCCTCCGGGTCAGCTGGGGCAAGGCCACCCACCCACAGCACGACAATGCCGGGGATGAGGAGGCAGAGAGCAAGGTCGTGCCGATGGTGGGCTTTTTGCAGTTCTGCACGGAAAGCTGCCATCTTACGCCACCTCCCCGCTGGTCTGGGTCAGGCTGAGGAAGATATCCTCAAGGCTCTTTGTCTGTGCAGTCAGTCCAACTACGCCAGCGCCTCTTTCGGCAAGGGTACAGACCAGCGCCGCCAGCGCTTCGTCCGGCAGCGGGGGAAGCTGCAGGGTGTCCGGCTGGTCTGCCGGTGCAGCGGCTTTTACTCCCTGTTGCTGCAGGACGGCTGCGGCTTTGGGTGCGTCCAGCACCCGCAGCAGAATGCCGCCCCGGCTGTGTTTTTGCAGCTGCTGCAAGGAGCCCTCGAACAGTAGTTTGCCGTGGTTCAGGATGCCCACCTGATCCACCATCTGCTCGATCTCGCCCAGCAGGTGGCTGGAGATCAGCACGGTGGCTCCGGTGGTCTGCGGCATGGAAGCAATCAGACTGCGCATTTCCTGAATGCCTGCCGGGTCCAGACCATTCGTAGGTTCGTCCAAGATCAGCAGTTTGGGGCTGCCCAGTAGCGCCATGGCAATGCCCAGCCGCTGCTTCATGCCAAGGGAATACTGCCCCACCTTCCGGTCAGCGTCTTTGGTCAGGTGCACAATCTCCAGCACCCGGCTGATGTCCTTCCGGTCCACGTCTTTCAAGTCAGCCACGATGGAAAGGTTTTCACGGGCAGTCAGGTGCAGGTAACCGGAGGGAGCTTCGATCAGACTGCCGGTCTGCCGCAGCAGGGCAATGCGGTTTGCTTCGTTCAGGGTGTGTCCCAGCAGTTCCACACTGCCGCTGGTGGGGTGTACAAGCCCCAGCAGCATCTTCATAGTGGTGGATTTGCCCGCACCGTTGGGGCCTAAAAAGCCGTAAACACAGCCCTCCGGGACAGTCAGGTTCAAATGATCCACCACCGGACGGCCATGGTAGCTTTTGCAAAGGGCATGGGTCTCAATCACAGGTTTCATAAATGGTCTCCTTTCGCATTCATGGATTTCGGAACGATGCCAGAATACACCCGCTGCCTTAAACTGACCGGAAGCACAGCTTAATTTACCCTTAAATTTGCAGGTGTTTTCCGCTGCGGCGCGAAAAGTGTGGTATAGTAAAGGCGGGAAAGGAGAACTGCCCTTATGGATACCGTTTATGATGCAAAGCTTCTCATCGTGGATGACAACGCCGAACTGCTGGCACTGCTATGTGAGCAGCTGCGGGGTGCAGGATATGGCCATATTAGAACTGCCCAAAGCTGCGCCGCTGCCCGCGCCTGCTTTGCGGCAGAACAGCCGGAGCTGATGATCCTGGATATCAACCTGCCGGATGGGGATGGATTTTCGCTGTTCCGGGCGCTGCGGGCAAAAGCGGATGTCCCGGCATTGTTCCTCTCTGCACGGGACGCGGATGCCGACCGTCTGTTTGGGCTGGGTCTTGGCGCAGATGACTACCTGACCAAGCCCTTTCTGATGCAGGAACTGCTGCTGCGGGTGCAGCATATTTTGCAGCGGGCGTACCGGGCAGAGCTGTCCCGTACAAAACCGGCACCTTTGCAGCTGGGGGAGCGGTGCGTAGACCTGAATGATGCCATTGTTACCCTGCCGGAGGGCAAAACACTGACGCTGACCGCTACCGAGCTGGCGCTGCTGCGGAAATTGGCAGAGAACCGGGGACATATCGTTACCTACGATGCCCTTTGTGCGGCGGTCTGGGGCGCAGATTACTATGGCTACGAGAACAGTCTGGGGGTACATATCCGGCATCTGCGGGAGAAGCTGGAAGCCGAACCCGGCGCGCCGCAGTTTCTGCGGACGGTGCGGGGCATTGGCTATAAGCTGACAAAGGGGGAAGAAGCATGAAAACCTTTGTACGCCTGATCCGGCGGTATGTGCTGGCGGCGGTGGGCATCGTTCTGCTGTTGTTGTTTTCCGGTGTTGCAGTGCTGGGCTGGCTGGGTTGGCAGGAGGGCTGCCGCCTGCCGCAGCGGGAGTATTCATCCAGCGAGATCGCGGATTCCATGGTGGAGACCGCCGAAGGGCTTGCCTTTGGGGCAGAACGCACCCCGCAGGAATGGATGAACGGCTACGAGTGGGCGATGGTGCTGGACGATGTGGGAAACATCCGCTGGAGCTACGGCCTGCCGCAGGAACTGAACCATGCCTACACTCCCGGCGATATCGCCAAATTTGCCCGCTGGTATCTGGCGGATTACCCGGTGTTCTGCTGGACAGAACCCTACGGACTGTTTGTCATCGGGCTGCCAAAGGGGAGCCTGTGGAAGTACAGCATTTACAGCTCACCGGACTTTGCCCTGAGCATGGTGCGGGTGCTCCCGGCAGCAGCACTGGGAATGCTGCTGCTGGGTCTGGTTCTCTGCTTCTGGCTGAGTTGGCGGGGGGCAAAGCGGCTGGAGACCGTGGCAAACGGTCTGGAAGCTCTGGCGCAAGGGCAGACCGTCCGGCTGCCTACCGACGGTTTTGCCGGGGAACTGGCAGAAAAGCTGAACCAGACCGGGGCGCAGCTGCAAGCCAAAAATGAGATGCTTTCCCGGCGGGACAACGCCCGCACCCAGTGGATCGCAGGGGTCAGCCATGACGTGCGCACCCCGCTGGCGCTGATCTTAGGCTGGGCAGAGCAGTTGGAACAGGATGCACTTTTGCCGGACAGCTCCCGACAGAAAGCGACCGGCATCCGCACCCAGTGTGAAAAGCTCCGCACCCTCATTGATGACCTGAACCTGACCAGTAAGCTGGAATACGGTGCCCAACCCCTGCGCCGGAAAGACCTCCGGGCAGGGCCGCTGTTCCGGCAGCTGGTGGCGCAGTTTTGCGAAAGCCCGCTGGCAGAGCGCTGCGAGATCACACTGGAACAGGAAGAACCAGCAGAGCAGACAGTGCTTTCGGTGGACGAGGCACTGCTGGCACGGCTGCTGGAAAACCTGCTGAACAACAGCGTCCGGCATAACTCAAAGCCGGTGAACATTACCGTGTACACCCGGCGGGCAGGGGAGCGCTTCTGCCTGACCGTGGCGGATGACGGCATCGGCTATCCGGCTGCCGTTCTGGTGGCACTGAACGCTGCGGAGCCTGCCGAAAATGCGCCTCATATCCTTGGCCTGTATGTAGTGCAGCAGATCGCCGCCGCCCATGGCGGCACGGCAGTGTTTGGGCAGAACACCCCCTGCGGGGCAAAAACAACGGTCTGGCTGCCGGTAAAATAAAAATGTGAACCTTTTAGGTGTTTCCACTTAGAAAAGTCCACATAGAAAGAGCTGCTTTGGATTTATAAGAGATCGCAGTTGTCCAAATCCCTGCCATGAATCGTAGTTGTTGATGTACATTTGATGCTTGGTCTAAGCAGGTGATATCGTAGCTGCCGTTTCAGGCTCAAACCCGACCGTTTTCCCGGCTTTGAATAAAAATTCGATTACCTGTTTTAAGGGGCTGATTTTGGCTCTGCACATTTTTGCACACTTTTTGCACACCGGAACGGCTGGATAACGGATGCAAAGAATGCAGCGGATGCAAAACGCAAATTTACGACAAAACGATAAAAATATCGAATTAACGCAATTCTGAAAACTGACGATTGTTGCACGCTGGTTTCTCTTAATCAGTGGGCCCAGGGTTCGAGTCCCTGGAGGTGCACCACAACAACAAAATCCGAACTTTTTTCCAATAGGAAAAGGGTTCGGATTTTTTGTGTTTTTCGGAAAACAGAACGAATCCCTTGCTTCCATCGAAAAACGTCCTGGACCTTATCATAAGAAAGCACGACAGACCACTGTGAGAGTGCCATAAGGCAGAAAGGACACAAGTATGAAGTACGATGAAAGAACCTGCAAATTCAACATGGACAGCGGCTGCGTGGAACTGCTGCTCCGGGATGGGAGAATGATCTCCATTGACTGCACTGGGGTCGAGGATGAATTGGACGTGACCATGGCGCAGAGGACGGAATTGGACTACCTCATCTACAACGATCCACTGGGCTATGCGGATTTGATTCTGAACGGTGACCTGGCAGAATATTTGAAGAATATATCTGGAAGCCGTGGATTAGAAGATTAAAAAGTAATGGTCTGTTGAACAAAAATGTTCGGCAGACCATTTTTTCATGGATTTAGAAGTGCTGTCAGTTCCAGCCATACAAAAACTTTGGGTTCAGCAGATGGATCTTTGCACCGGAAAAATCAAGGATACCCTCATCGCGCATCCGGCACAGTTCACGGGAAAGAGCACTGCGGTCCACACAGAGGAAATCCGCCAGTTCTGTCCGGGTGTAGGGCAGACTGTAACAGCCTTTTTCATCGGGTGTCAAGGTTTGAAGATAAATCTTCAGACGATCTCGAAGCCGTTTTTGTGCTAAAATACGCACTTTGGTGTTAAAAAAGAGAAGCTGCTGCGCCATATCCTGCATAAGATTTGCTGTGACTTGCATCCGGCAGGGACAGGTCAGCGTCTTCTGTGACATCAATGCGCTGAAATCCAGCTGCATTACGGTACAGTCCGAACTGGCACGCAGACAGACCGGACTTGCCGTCCAGCCAGTACAGGCCAGTTCTGCACCAAATACTTCTCCGGGACAAAAACGGCAGATGCTGATTTGATTGCCATTTTCATCATACAAAAATTCTTCCATCGTGCCATCCAGCAGAACACCCGTATTGTGGCTCTGCTCACCCAGCTCGACGATGTGCGCACCACGAGGATATTCACGGACCGTCGCATTCAAGCAACGAAGGACTTCCTTATATTTTCGCGGCTGGATGCTGTTGAACATGCCGCATTGCTGTAAAATTGAATAATATTGCTCCATCTTAAAATTTGCTTTGCCGTTGCCATAACAACGGACACTCCGAGGTAGTTGTGTTAAACTCTTGGTTAGAGATGCCTAATTAAAAGGTATCATTATTATACGGTATAAAGTTTGAAATGTCAAACTCTATAACTTGTAGGGTTTGTCTTGAAGGAGTGACACAATGCTTTCGTTGGGAATGGATATCGGTACATCAACGGTCAAGTTGGTGCTGCTGCGGGATGGTGCAATGGCAAAGCAGTGGATGGCGGTGCATCACGGCAGACCGTTCGCTTGCCTGAAAAAAGGACTTTCTGCATTGGAACTGGATGCAGACACACCGTTTTCGCTCTGTGTAACTGGCAGCAACACCGAAGCTCTGCTGGAACAGGCTCCCGATATTCCCTCTTTTGGGGATATCCCGGCTGTCGTCGAGGGTGTGCGCCAGATTGTTCCGCAGGCTGGTTCGGTCATTGAAATCGGCAGTCAGGGTGCGCGATTCATCACGGATTTGCAGAGCCGTGCACCGCAGTTCGCAGTCAACGAACACTGTGCAGGCGGCACGGGCTCGTTCTTTGAAGATCAGATGTCCCGCGTAGGCTGCAAACTAGAAGATTATTCTTCACTGGTCGAGCAGGCACAAAGTGTCCCCCGCCTTTCCGGTCGGTGTGCCGTCTTTGCCAAGACCGACATCATCCACCGTCAACAGGAAGGAGCTGCTACACCGGATATTCTTCTGGGCCTGTGCTATGCGATGATCCGCAACTACAAAGCTACCATCGTGCGGCGGCTTCCCGTCTGCAAGCCAGTAGTGTTCTGTGGCGGCGTGACCTGCAACACCGGCGTCATCCGGGCTATTCGGGAAGTGTTCGGCCTGACCGAAGAAGAGCTCATCGTTCCGGAGTTTGCCCGATATGAAGCGGCTCTTGGTGCTGCACTCAAAGCATCCGGCTCGTTCACGTTACGTCAACTGAATGATTCTCTGGACCGTACACTAACAACACACCACATGGTCGGAACATTGCCCAAACTGGAACTGCGCCCTGGCACGAGCCTTGCGGAGCCAAACGCTACAAAGATCATTCCAGAAAGTGGCTGCGCATTGGGCATCGACATCGGTTCTACCAGTACCGATCTTGTTCTGGTCGGTGCTGACGGTGAACTGGTAGACTTTCAATATCTGCGCACCGCAGGTGACCCGGAAGGAGCTGTCCGCAAAGGACTTGCAAGTATTCGTCAGCGGTTTGGTGATATCCGGTTCACTGCAGTCGGTGTGACCGGTTCAGGACGAGAGCGCGTCGGCAAACGCATCGGAGCAGATGCTGTCCGGGATGAGATCACTGCGCAGGCCAAGGGTGCAACTCACTGGGTGCCGGAAGTCGATACTGTGTTTGAGATCGGCGGACAGGATAGCAAATACATCAGCATCCAGAACGGTGAAGTTGTGGATTTTCAGATGAACAAGATCTGCGCTGCCGGTACCGGTTCTTTTGTGGAGGAGCAAGCCGTCCGCATGGGCATCCCGCTGGCAGAATTCGGCCCGTTGGCCCTTTCTGCCGAACATCCGGCCGCGTTGGGCGAACGCTGTACCGTATTCATCGAAACGGCCATTGCGTCCGCTTCCGCTGAAGGTATTTCACGGGCGGATATTGCCGCAGGCCTTTGTCACTCCATCGTCCAGAACTATCTGCACAAGGTGGTCGGCTCTAAGCCGGTGGGCCAGCACATTGTCTTACAGGGCGGTGTCAATTACAACCCCGGCATTGTGGCGGCATTCCAGTCCGCATACGGCGACCGGGTGCAGGTCAGCCCGGTCTTTTCCATCAGTGGTGCGTATGGCGCGGCTCTTCTGGCACAGGAAGCGGTGGGCGATGCACCTAGTCAGTTTGTGGGCTTCGACAGCCCTGCACAAGCCGCAGACGACAGCCGCAGCGCGGAGATCCAGAAGAACATTGACTTCTATAAGCAGGCGGACAAATTGCTTTTGGAGGGTTATACCGGCAAACGCGACCCACGTAAAAAGACCGTAGGTGTGCCTTTTGCGTTGATGATCCACAAATTCTTCCCGATGGCGAATGCCTTCTTTACCTCGTTGGGCTTCAATGTCGTCCTGACTGACCCCACCAGTGAGGAAACGATCAGGCTGGCTCAGCAGACCGCACAAGGGGAGACCTGCTACCCGGTCAAACTTATTTACGGCCATATGCAGCAGCTCATCGACCAAAAAGTAGATTATATCTTCCTGCCCACCATCCACACGATGAAGCACGAAAAGAGCCGTGTGAAACACAACTACGGCTGCGTCTATATGCAGACGGCAGCCGTATCCATTGCCAAAGCTCTGGACATTGAGAGCAAGGGCATCACCTTGCTCAGTCCGGTGTTTGACCTCGACTTCGGGCAGGAAGCTATGGCATCTGCAATGCTGGGACTGAGCAAGATTTTAGGAATCCCGAAACCGTTTTGTGCCAAAGCTCTGCTCAGTGGTGCCATGGCGGTGCGCCGCCATACCGCCGCCGTGGAAAAACAGGGCAAAGCTCTGCTGGCGACCCTGAGACCGGACGATAAAGTGTTGGTGCTCATCACCCGCAACTACGGCGTTTCCGACCCCGTCCTGAACATGGGCATCCCGGAACTGCTGTTGGAACGCGGCTATAAAGTCATCACGCTGAGCCACCTGCCCGGTCATGCGCTGGACATCTCCGATGAATACGATAATCTTTATTATCCGTTCGGGCAGCATATCCTGTCCGGAGCAAAGCTGATCGCTCACCACCCGAACCTCTACGCTGTCTACCTGACGAACCACGGCTGCGGCCCGGACACCATGCTCTCACACCTGTTCAAGCAGGAGATGGGCGATAAACCCTACCTGCAAATCGAAGTGGATGAGCATTTTTCCAATGTGGGTGTCATCACTCGCATAGAAGCGTTCCTGAACAGCTTGCAACACCGCCCGGCGGTGGCTCTGCCGATAGATTTCAACATCGAGCAGGTCGATATTCACCCCTGTCGTCTGGCACAGACACCCTCCCCCAATGTGCCGCTCTATCTTCCGGCAATGGGTATTTATACGTCCTGTCTGGCTGCATACTTCAAACAGCAAGGGGTAGACGCCTACGAACTGCCGCACCTGACGGACGACATTCTAAGCCTTGGCCGGGCGGAAACGAGTGCAAAAGAATACCTGCCATTCCCAGCCTTGCTTGGCAGCATCCTTGCCGACCGAAAAAAAGACCAAGCACATGCGCAGTTCCTGATTCCGCAGACGCAGGGTGCAGAGGCAGACGGTCAATATGCCCGTGTCATCCGCGCTGTATTGGACCGCAGAAAAGAGCGGAATGCTCAACTGGTCAGTCCGATGCTGGAAACACTGCCCGAAATGGCGCAGAACCGTGATATGCTTTTCCGTGCACTGCTTGCCGGTGATCTTCTCTATGCAGCCCCGACTGAAAAACGTCCCGGCATTGCAGCGCAATGGGATGCTCTGCCCGACTGGAAGCAACTGCACGCTGCGGCGAGGGAAATCGGCGCACTTCTCACCAAAGGCCGCCGCATTGCCGCTGTTGGTACGCCGCTCTGCCTGACAGAACTGGACAGCGGCGTACTTGCCGCGCTGGAAGCCGAAGGCGAACAGGTGCTTCGCGCCCCACTCAGCGAGGCGCTCTGGTTTCTGTGGAAAGACAATTTGGATGAAAACAAACCATCGGCTGGTTGGCTTGACCAGATGCAGAGGCAGATGCAGACCCTTGGTAATGAACTTGGAGCGCACAGTGCCTTTGCGGAAGACGCTGAAACACTGTTCCTCATTGCGGACTCTGCCTTGCCGAATTTTTCAGGCGGGAACGGTCGATATCGGTACGCCAAGGCCGTGGAGCTTTCTGGCCGTACCAATGCAGTGCTGACCCTTGCACCCCGGTATGAAAATACCGCGATGATTCTGGATATGCGCGGCCTGCACGATGCCTGCAGTGCCCCACTGTTCCAGCTTTCCCTTGATAACGACTGGGATGAAACTGCATGGAGCCGCCTGCGTTCGTTCCTCTACTACTGCTGAATCTGGCAGACGCAAAGAACCCGTCCGGTACGTCCGGACGGGTTCTTTGCGTCTGTTATGAAACAGAAAATCGCTTATTCGATGACCAGCAGCAGGCTCATTTTGAATTTGCCCTGTGCGGTAACGCTGTGCAGGCCGTTCTTATCGAAGCGGAAGCTCTCGCCTGCGTTCAGCTCGTAATTCTTGCCCTCATAGCCAATAATGGCCTTGCCTTCGAGGGCGGTCAGGATGGCATTGCCGGGAGCACGGTGCGGAGTCAGGCCAGTGCCCTCGTCAAAAGCCATCAGGACAAATTTCATGTTGTCTGCATGAGCGATGTCCAGATTGGCGATGCTGCCCTCTTCATAAGAAATGAGGTTCTTCAGTTCGGTGGGCTGGCCTGCCTTGATGATGTTGTTCATGGTAAAATTCTCCTTTTTCAAAATGATTTCGGTATAGATCATTCCACTGTCGGTTTTTGTGCCGCACAGTGTTTTCGGCGGTACATACAGCACTTCTCCGGGTTTGACAGACACTTCCTGCCCATCGACTCCCAGAAGAAACTTGCCGTTTCCCTCACCACCCAGATAAAGAGTGGTGCAGTCATAGTATTCCGGGGTAATAGAAGTGCCTGCGCCCAAGGAAAACCATGTTACCGGCACTCCATAGCCCAGTCCGGAAGGTCGGGAAACGGTCATAGCGTCCCGGACCGGGCGAACCTGGGAAAGTGTAAAAGGGACATTGTTCTTCATACAGCAGTTTCCTCCCGCAGAGCAACCGGAACGATGCTGCGCACCGACCGCCCCTGATAATGCAGTTCATCCACCAGCACCTGAACATCAAAAGAATACGAGATGTTCTCCTCGTTCAAGATCTCCGCAGCTGGACCGTAGAAAAATTCGCCTTTGCGGTTCAGCATCAGGACTTCGTCCGCTACGCTCATGGCATTGGTGGGATAGTGGGTATTCATGATGGCACTGATGCCGGATTCATGCGCCAGCCGCTCCACCATATTCAGTACTAAGATCTGATTGTGGAAATCCAGACCGGTTTCCGGCTCGTCCAGAATGATGAGCTTCGGCTCGTTGATGAGGGCACGGGCAATGAGCACCATTTGTAGTTCACCGCCGCTCATCCGGTTGCAGTCCTTGTTGGCAAGACGGGTGATCCCCACTCGTTCCATCATGGCTTCCGCCATTTCAATCTCCTCTTTGCCGGGCTGCTGAAAGGTCCCAAGATGTGCACTGCGCCCCAGCAGAACCATTTCCAGACCGGTGTAGGAAAAAGCGAAGCCACGAGACTGCGGAATGTAGGAGATGGTACTCCAGACATCCTTCGGTTTGAGGGTGTGAATGTCCTTCCCGTAAAGCAGAGTCTTGCCGCTGTGCCATGGCAGCAGACCGATCATGCACTTGAGCAGGGTGGTTTTACCAATGCCGTTTGGACCAAGAATAGCAAGGATGTGGCCTTCTTCCAGGCTCAAATTGATATTTTCGAGAATCACAGGCTGCTTTGGGTAGCCAAAACAACCGTTCTGCACTTCCAAGATCATTGCAGGTTGCTCCTTGTTTTATTCAGCAGAGAAATAAACGCCGGTGCACCGATGATAGCGGTGAGAATGGAAAGGGGCAGCTCGATGATGCTGATGCTGCGGGACAGGGTATCAATCAGGATCATAAAGCTGGCACCCAGACTGAGACTGAGGGGCACCACATAACGGTTATTGCTTCCTACCAGCATCCGGGATGCGTGCGGGATCAGCAGACCAATCCAGCCCACCTGACCGCACATGGAAACGGCAGAAGCCGTGACCAGCGTAGATGCAACAATAAACAGCATCCGGGTCTGTTTGATGTTGATGCCGCTGGCACGAGCCTCGTCATCACTCAGTGAAAGGATGTTCAGCCGCCAGCGCAGCAGATAGATGATGATGATTCCAGCAACGATAAGTGGGCAGCCAATCAGGATCTTTTGGTAACTGGCACTGGTAAAGCTGCCCAAGAGCCAGTAGGTGATCTCCGGCAGCTTGTCCTGCGGATCGGCAGTATATTTCAACAGCGAACCCAGTGCGTTGAACAGAGAGGATGCAATCGTACCGGCCAGCACCAGATAAACCATAGAACGCCCATCACTCTTGCCTGCGACTTTCAGAGTAAAACAGACGGAAATCAGGCCAAAGACCAAGGCGATGAGCTGTGTTTCCAGAATACTGCAAGACAGGATAATAGCAAGAATTGCACCCACACAGGTGCCGCTGGTTACACCCAAAATATCCGGTGTGGCAAGCGGATTGGAGAATAAGGATTGATAGGTATTGCCTGCACAAGACAGACCTGCGCCGACGATGATGGCCGTCAGAATGCGGGGCAGCCGCAGATTGATGACGATGGAGTAGTTCTGTACATTTGAGGTGCTCTCACCCGTCAGAGCAGTGCGCAAAGCTGTGAGAACTTCGCCTACCGGAACATTCATTCGCCCAACGCACAGGCAGATGAGTGCGGTCACAAGGGGAAAAGCGAACATCAACACCACGGCCAGAGGAGTGAACCGGCCTTTTTTTATCCAGATGGTATCTTTCATCAGTACAGCAGCATTTCCTCCAACTCGTCATCTGTCACATCGTAGCCGTACCATGTCTTGTAATATTCCTTGATGGTATCGCCCAGCGGATAATCGGCAAAAGCATCTGGGTAGGTGTTGCAGGCCAGCCATGCCAGCACCAGCGGAGCATCCGGATTCGGGGTGAACCAGTTCCACATACCCAGCGTAGTGTTGTAGACCCGGCCGCTCTTCACGGCAGTCAGGGTGGAGAAGTCAGCACCGTCCACATTCCCGCTCAGCACGTCCTCGGTGCGCAGGGGCTGCAGGCCGGGACCATCCAAGAAAAGAATATCGGGATCCCAGCTATAAATCTGCTCCATGCTGGCCTGTGCAAAGCCAGTGGCTTCCAGTGCCTTGTCTGTTACGCCCAGACGCTTCATCCAGTAGGTGCCAAAGGTGCCCTGACCGGATACCTGCGGCACACCGTCTGCATACTTCCACAGAATCAGCGCACTGGGGCGATCTGTTTGAGGAATTTCCGCAATACGGGCTTCCACATCGGTCACGATCTCATCACCGGCAGCAACAAAGGCGTCGGTCTTGCCCGGTTCGTTGAAGATCTGCTCCAGCAGCTTCAGCCACTCTTCGTAACGTTCAATGGGATCAGCTGCCGTAGACGCGCCCACGGTAGCGAAACCGATGGAGGGGATTCCGCTGGCCTTCAGGATTTCGGCATGGGAGGAGTTGCCAGCATTGTACAGGATAACATCAGGGTTCAGCTTCATGATCTCCTCGATGTTCAGGTCGCTCTGAGCATAGACCGTATCGCTGGACTCCAGAAGCTCCGGGGCGATATTCTTCAATACAGTGTCAGAAATGACCGACTTGAAAGAGCCGCAGTAACCCACGATGTAGGGAGCACTGCCCTCAAAATAAGCCATGTAGGTGGACAGGATTGGAATCTGGTCGATGACGACACGGGTGACCTTATTAGGCACTTCTACTTCGTTGCCGCCGTGGTCTACGACGGTATGGGTACCGGTCTCATCCATAGATGCGGCAGAGGAAGTTGCTTCGCTGGATACAGCGGAAGAAGCCACAGAAGAAGCCGTGCTGCTGGAAGAAGAACCGCAGGCGGCCAGAACACCGGCTGCACTTACAGCAGCCATGGCAGTGATAAACGAACGACGAGAAATCTTTTTCATGGAAGACTCCTTTGATAAATCAATGGTTCTTTGGTTGTGGCAGTTAGTTAGCAATAACCAACCGCAGAGCATTTTATCAAATTCACTTTCCTTTGTCGGTTGCTATGGCAACGGCAGCGCAAATTTATGTGATGGTAAAAATAGCCACAAAAACAGGGTGCGCCCCTGAATAGGACGCACCCTGCCATCGCTTTGATTCGTTGATAACAACCGTGAATTGCATATCGCAAATCGGTCGTTGAGAATTGCGCTGTTTGTAAAACTTGCGATTAAGACCACAGACAACAGCGATATGTACAGCAGGGAGTTCCCCAACGGGAACTTCCTGTTTTTCGTTGTTTGCATGATGAGCCTGTTCCGCCTGCCACGCGGCAAACTCTCTTTGGCCTTTCTCGCTGTTCCAGAAGGCAAGGATGGCTGGGTAGAATGCCCGTGCCAGACGGTCGATGACTTCATCGGGATAGGGGGAAGTGTTTGTGGACTTTTTCTTTTTGTTCAAACGCACGCTCCTTTGATCGTCCCACCGCAGCAAAGCCGGGCAAGAAAATCAAAGTTCCATTTTTTATCAGGCGCAAGGGCGCGGATGCTTTCCGCCCTGCACTTGCGGCTGGTGGCTCGTTGATGGCTTACAAGTGCCTGTCGTTATGCGATTTTTTCATCGTTCAGCATTTCTTCAAACTGTGCCATATACGCTTTGTGCTGCTTGAGGATTTTTAGCGTTTCAGTTTTGGCGTAGGAATCGTCCGGTAGCTTAGGCAAGTATCTCATCAAAAAATCAAAGTCCTGCTGAATCCGCCGGACAGCGACCTCCAGCGCGGAGTAGTTGATTCCAGAGTAGTGTGAGTAGCTCGACTGCGGAGCGGGACGGCCTTCCGGGTGCAGAATCTCGTGCACGATCTGCTTGCGGTTCGGAAAATCAGCTCTAGCGAGGCGGTGCATATCGGCATCACGGACTTTGAATTGCCCGGACAGGATTTTCTCCTGCATACCGGGCACCATCTGTTCCATGATCTCTACGCCGCGCATGAACTTTTCAGAACGGGCAACGTAGGATTCGCTGACATTGTTCCGCTCTGCGATCTGCTTACGAACGCTTGCTTCTGAGGCAGTGGGAGGAATTGTGTCAAATTGACACAATTCCTCCGGGACGGTTTTCTTAGCAGCAGCCATGTGCTGGTTGTTGCCGTTTCCACCGGGCTTCCGATGTTCCACACTGTACTGTTTTCCAATGAGGAACTTCTTCTGCTCCGGCGTGAGGTTGCGCCGCCCCAACTGGTTCTTGCAGATCCAAGCGAGAACTTCTTCCCGGCTTTCAAACGGGAGCGGCATGGTGGAAAAATAAATCTCTGGGTGCTTTTGGAGGATTGCATAACGATTGTGACCGTCAACAAGTGTATTGTTCCAAACGATCAAAGGAGAAATCAGCTTGCCTTCCTTGAGGATATTTTCTTCAAGCTGCTTAAATTCATCATCGGTCAGAGGAGGAATCTGGGACTGAAACTCCGGGTCGATTTTCAGATTGATCATACGCACACTCCTTTATCTCTCCTGCT
>ENA-OXEY01000499-OXEY01000499.1-human-gut-metagenome-genome-assembly--contig:-NODE-499-length-16387-cov-19.036493_pt1 | contig 16387 bp, 17 predicted proteins | sample MGYA00249365_ERZ652263 | MGnify/ENA primary metagenome ERZ652263 (study PRJEB26925, sample SAMN05826763) | human gut metagenome | biome: ENVO:2100002; feature: ENVO:00000062; material: ENVO:00002003...
TCAGCTGGGAGAGCATCTGCCTTACAAGCAGAGGGTCACAGGTTCGAGCCCTGTAACTTCCACTTGCATCAGTTTCTGGTGCAGAAATGCCGGCGTGGCGGAACTGGCAGACGCGCAGGACTTAAAATCCTGTTGTAGCGATACAGTACCGGTTCGATTCCGGTCGCCGGCATTCATCGAAAGGGCACTTGACAAGAGTGTTATAATAGATGAGAAGAAGTTAATAGAATATGTGTGCGTAGCTCAGCTGGATAGAGCACTTGGCTACGGACCAAGGTGTCGGGAGTTCGAATCTTCTCGCGCACGTATCGGGGAACGGTCTTAAATCCTTATAAATTGGGGGTTTAGGACTGTTTTTATGTTTGAGAGGACTTGTGAACAATGTTTACCCAACCTTTGTTTTCATCGGAATCACATTATCCGGTGCAGCCTGATTGAGCAGATTGAAGAACTGGCTGTCTTCAAGGTCATCATTGGTTGAGCGGATATATTCCAATGTCTGTTCTAATGTCTCATGTCCCATGACTTTTTGAATACGTTTAGGTGGCATGCCGTTTAAATTGATACGTGAACAATCGGCGTCAGGACAGAGAAAAAAACAGCTTACCATCTTTTGATAGCTGCCCTTTTCTCTGGACTGCACACCGATTTTTACCGATTGAACAAAATTGCGTCACTCCAGCTGATACAGTATGGAGTTTGAATCGATTTTCTTCTTGATTTTACCAAAGAATCTATACATTGGAAACTGATTCCAGCATATATTCAAAAATAGTAACCTGTCTTATCGAATGAAGGGTGCACTTAATAAGCCTTCATTCAGACGGCTGTTTTTCAGTATTCAAATGACTTCGCTCAAGTCAACATGTAGTGTCCTCGAAGCGATAGCGAAAGAAGATTTCCACCACAGGCTTCACACTTACAGATATCCTTTTTGTAAAGGATCATCAGCTTTTCCGCACAGGTTTTGCCTCGGAGTTTTGAAATATATTGAATGCAGTTGAGAAGCTTCCGGCAGTGTGCCATCTTTTCTTTCTTGTTCCTGCAGGAAAGCAGGCCATAGTGGCGAATTCGGACAAAACCTTTAGGGAGCACATGCATCAGAAACATTCGCAGAAACTCTGTTCCTTTGATGGTTTGCTCGATATATTTACCACCATTTTTGTAATCCTTTACGAGATAGGTAACAGTCTCATCTGTCATACTGACGATTCTACGATTACTGATAGCGATACGATGAGTGTAACGGCCAAGGTACCGGATCACAGAATTAGCTCCATTGAATGCCTCTTTCGTATATACAACCCAGTTCTTATCTTAGAGGGAATTCAGTAAAACTTTGAATTCATAATGATTTTTTAAATGTGCTGCCGTTCCATGATACTCAAGTTTTTTTTCTTCCCAGAGTTGTTTCAGCTCACAAAGATAATACTTTTTGAAGACGGCAGACATGACCTTAACCGGAAAGAAAAACTTCTTTCCTTTATCCTTCCACGTGTTTGCTGCATCAAGTCCACCGCCAAGAACAATGGTGTGGAGATGAGGATGATAATTCATCCTGGAGCCCCAGGTATGAAGTACGCAGATATATCCAATCCTTGCTCCAAGATGCTTCGGATCCGCAGACAGTTCTTCCATTGTTTGATGTGCTGCATGGTACAAAGCATCATAAAGGAGTTTCTGATTTGAATAAATCAGGGAATATAATTCTTCAGGAACTGTAAAAACCGTATGAAAGTATGGAACATCCAGTACATTTTCCTGCTGTTTGTCAATCCATTCATCGACCTCCATTCCTTGACACATGGGGCAGTGACGGTTCTTGCATGAATTATAATGAATATATTTCTTGTGACAGTTTTCGCATTCGCTTAAATTGGCTCCCATTTCAAGAGTATGGCATTTGGAGATACACAGTGCCGTTAGCTGCTGTTGGGGAGAAAAGTTGTGTGTCTCACAGTATTGCGGAAGAAATCGATGGAATACATCCTGAATGGTGATGTCATGATTCATTTGCATCACCTGCGTTTCTCTTAGATTTATGTCCTCGTTTTTTCTTGACAGGATGATCAAGCGGACTCTTTATTCCCATAACAGTTTTATTTGATATGTGGATGTATACCTGTGTTGATTCCAGACAGCGGTGTCCAAGCATTGCTTGTACATAGTTGATAGGGACACCTTGTTCAATCATGTGACTTGCAAAGGAATGGCGAAGCGTATGCGGATGTGCTTCAATGCCCGCTGTTTTTCCTACTGCCCTGAGCATGATTTCAACACCACTCACTTTTAGTGGTTCATGAGGAGCATCTAAAGAAACAAAAAGATACTCTCTTTTTACCGGATAACTTCTCCAGTATTCTTTTAGTAAATCAAGGGCTCTTTCTGAAAGAATCGTCCATCTGTCACGATGATTCTTCCCTTTGGAAATATATACCTGCATAGTGCTCATATAGATATCTTCAGGTTTAAGAGAGACAAGTTCTCCTACACGCATTCCAGATGAATAAAGCAGGGCAATGATTGCTTTGTTACGGATCTGGGTTGCAGAATTGATTAACTTTTCAATTTCTTCAAGAGAAAGCACTTTCGGAAGCTTTACATCCAATCGCATTCTTGGAACAATGTCTTGATCCCATGGAATGTGTAAGACATGTTTGTATAGAAAGCAAATGGAAGAATTATAAAAGTTGCAGGTTGCAGATGAAAGACCGGAATTACGTTTTTCCAGTATAAATAATCTGGCATCCTGAAGGGATAAATCTTCCATTGGTTTATAGCCTGTCCACTTCATAAAGTGACGTATGTTGTTGATATAGGTATCTGCAGTTCGGGAGGACCTGTTACGAATCAGGCATTCCTCTCTGAGCTTGTTAAAATATTTTTCGTACATAATAACCTCCATGATACTAGTAACGTTAATGAGTCACTGCCATCATGGAGGTCCACGTATTAAAGATACCCTCTTGAGAAAAAGAGATTCTAGTGTTATTCTATTCATGGCAGTGTTAATGATGATCCTGTTCGATTGTTATTTTGTGGTGATTTAACAATACTACTTTTAGGACTCATTATCTACTGCCTTTTTTAAGTTAAAGAGAAAACTGCGCCACAGCCTTCGAAGGCCATCGCGCAGCGATTTAGTTCAATACAAATTTGTGCATACCGTGCGTCGAACATCATGTGGACTCTTAATAACCAGCATTCCGGCTTCTTTACAATACTTACGAAGAAATGGATCAAAACATCTCTGAGTACATCCACAAACGATTCCTTTATATTTTCTCATAAAGATAAAGTCTGATTGTGTGGTCGGATATCCTTTCTGGGTGTTGAGAAATTTTACACGGTCAAGAATCTGAATGGCCCGTTCGCTTAGCGTAATTTCACGATATGCGGCACGAGTTTTACCGTAATTTACGATACGGTACCCCTTTGCTTTTCCGCTTGTGCAGTCAGTCACTAACTGACGTTCAATAACAAGCTTCGAATTGCCTTTAATATCCTTAATGATATTTCCCCAGGTTAAGGCGCATAATTCGCCATCTCTAAGCGGAAGCTCAAAAAGCAGCGCAATCGCATAATATTTCGCTTCACCGGTAGCCTCTGCTTCATTCATGGAGAACTTACATACAGAGGTTCTCTCCACAGTGCTGAAAACGGTATCTTCTTCACGTGTTTTATCCGGGATACAGAATACATCTTTTCCAAGTTTCATGTTAGCAATCGGATTATAAGTCAATAAACGTTTGTCGATAGCATACTGCATAATGCCATTTAATACGCTTCTTACATTTGTGAAGTATTTTCTGGTCATGTGCGGATAAATGGATAAACAATAGGATACCCACTCATAGCCGTCGTCAATGGTTATATCTTGAATGTTTTTCGTAAATAAAGGAGAATTCTTTAGAAAACGTTCATACCAACCTCTATGCTTTACCAGAGTACGATCAGTACTTCTTTTTTCATCGATTGAAAACCATGCTTCTGCGATATCATCTAATGTTTTTGCTGTTGCTGTCTCGGAATATTGAGATACAATCCAGTCTTCGAGTTCTTTCCGGCTTTTAAGAGTTTTCTGTTTGCCATTTACTCGTGTTGTCCACCTGCCACGTCCCTCGAGGAAAGTGATAGGTGTTGTGTGTTTTTTGAGAATCTCTTCTCGTTTCATTTCTGCCTCCTTCTCTGAAAGAAGGGCCTGCAGTCTTTCGAATTCCATCTTTGCATCAGAAATGGATTCTGTCAATGTTTTTTCGTGATTTTCCATAATGTCACCTCATGATATTTAGCGATCTTGGATGCCTAAGTTGTACTAAGTTACAGTATTGAGAAGGCTTAATTTGTAAAAAACACGGCAGAAACTTTGCGAAAACAATGATAATTAAGAAAATATTAATAAAACAACAATAAAAGCTTAAAAAAATTGACGAGATGTTTAATCGTTATAAACCATAGATTATGAGTGCTATAATAAAAATATCATTGTGGTATAGTGATGAGCAAAGGCGAGTTTAATTTGGTGACTCAGGTAAAAGGCCGTGAAAACATGGCAGATACGGTTTATTTTTCTAAAATCGAATACTGCGAGGTTATCGGATACGGGCACACAACAAGTAAGGTTCTTGGTGTACAAGCATAAAATTTGCAAATTGAAAAGATTACGAAGTGAGAGCGGGTATGTGTCCTGCTCTTATTTTTTTTGACAGAGACAGAATCGAGAGAGAGGACATTTAGAAAGAACTACTAGTGAAAGAACTACTAATAAACAAACTACTACATGAACAACTACTACGTATATTTGAATTATCTATTGATAGAAGCGTTTTTACTACTCAAATGTACGCCCTTTTTGTATTTATGTCTGCAAAATCCACCATTCTAACAGATTTATTGGGAAATCGACATGTTGAGATTACAAACTACTAGTAGTTAAACTACTACGTTATTAGATTATATAGTAAGTAATGTTTTCAATATCAAGGGAATTGCACACAAGGTTCCTTATGTCGCGCGCATTGATTGTATTCACAGGAGAGCGTACCCCGATGCTGTACTCTGGCACAGTTTGGCGCCTGAATGATTAGAACCCAACATTTTGTTCCCGTATCCTTTAAAACCCAGTATTGTTCCCACAGACATGCGCCCATTATGTAGTTCTCAATTAGGCGGATTCTATGGCATCTACATACTCATACTCTGAATCCGGGTGTTTAGATACCGGTTCGCCTGCATACGGTTCAATCGATATCGTTTCAGTCGGTACAATTCTTTTCGCATCCGATTTCTGAATACCCATTCCAAACAGTACCCATTTACCTGATATTACAATATTGGTATGCGCACATTCCGGTATCGCTCATCCGATATCAGCTTATTGGTATGCGGAATGTCTCGATATCGCTCATCCGATATCGCCTTATAGGTATGCGGAATATCCCGGTGTCGCTTATTAGATATCGCCTTGTTGGTATGCAGTATATCCCGGTGTCGCTTATTAGATATCACCTTGTTGGTATGCAGTATATTCCGATATCGTTCACCACATACCGCCTTAGTGATATGCAGTATATTTCGGCAACGTTTATCATGTATCACCTTACTGGTATGTAAATTCTTGTATCAACAAACGGCTTCCGATAGCTGCATACCATCTAGCTGATACGCACACCCGTTGCCAGAAGATACCGGCTAGGTGATATGCTTGTTGTGCATCCGGGAAGAGGGATATCAGGAAAGGGGTATCAATTGAAAGGGAGCAGAAGTGTGGGATACCGACTAGGTGATACGTTTATTGATATCAAAGAGAAGGGATGCAGACTGGGTATCATCTAGTTGGTATGGAAAGAACGGCGGATATGTCCAGTGGGCGAAAAAATATAATGTGAAACAGTTTGCGGAATCTATTCTGTTTTTACAGCAGCATGCTATTCACGATAAGAAAACGCTGGATGCATTGGTGGATGGGAGTTCTACAAAATACCATGAACTTATGAAAACCATCAAAGATGCAGAGGAGAAGATGGCAGCAAATAAAGTGATAAAGACTCACATTATCAATTATGCCAAGACCAGGGAAACATACATTACTTACCGAAAATCAGGGTATAGTAAGAAATTTTTCGAGGCACATCGGGATGAAATCACTCTTCATAAGGCAGCCAAGGAAGCATTTTCAAAACTGCCGGATGGAAAAATTCCGAAGGTAAAGGATCTGAATGAGGAATTTGCAAGACTGCTTTCAGAGAAAAAGGCAGCTTACAGTGAATACAAGAAAATAAAAAAAGAGATGCGGGATTATCAGATAGCGAAGCAAAATGTGGAATCCTTCTATGCTGCTCAGCAGAGCTGGGACATAGAGGAAGACATGAAAAAGAAACGGCAGCAGGAAAGATAAGCATACGGGCAATCATCAAAAATATAAATTGGTGGTTGCCCTCTTTTTTATATTCCGGCAGAGCAGGAATGTATCAGCACTCACAAAGTGAGGGCGCAGCTTGGCATCGAAGATGACATTCTAAGGGGATTGGGGGTGTGCCTCCAACAAGCAAAACGCGCCTGTGTACGTACGGGGGCACTGCTTGCTAATTTGCGAAGCAACAAAATATATTGGCTATAATTGTTGTATTTTACGGCGTCAATATGTTGACGCCAAAGACTGAAAGTGGTACAATAAAATGCAATATTTATTAAAATGGGGATAAGTATATGGATTGCAATGAATTTAAAAAATGGTTGGTTAAAAAAAACAAATATACAGATGCTTCAATAAAGGATATTGTTTCGAGATTGCGAAGAGCGAACAATATTTTGACTTTTCAAAATGAAGATATTTATTTGTTTAGATTGAATCAATGTGAAGAATTTCAAAAAGCTTCTGTAACTGTCAAATCTCAAATTAGGCGATCGGTTAGATTATATTTTCAATATTTAGAAGAAACGGAGAATACACAGTAATGAAAGTCTTATCTTTATTTGCAAATATAGGAGTAGCAGAAGCATACCTTAGAGGATTAGGAATAGAAGTTTCTGTGGCTAATGAATTATTAGAAAGACGTGCAAAATTATATTCTGAGATATATCCTGAGACAGAGATGATTTCTGGAGATATTACTAATGCAAAAATATTTAATCATGTCATAGAAGCAGCAAAGAATAGAAAAGTGGATTGCATAATGGCAACACCGCCATGTCAAGGTATGAGTACTGCTGGTCAACAGGATGAAGAAGATGAAAGAAATAAATTGATTATGCCAGTTATGGATGCCGTTCATATTTTAAAGCCAAACTATGTGTTTATTGAGAATGTTCCTAACTTTTTGAATACAGCGATAGAAGTGAAGGGGAATAATATTTTAATACCAAAATATATTGAAAATGAATTGGGAAATGAATATGAGATACATAGTTATACTATAAATACAAAAAACTATTCTGTTCCACAGGTAAGGGAAAGAGCAATATTTTTAATTACAAAAAAAGGATTGAGTCATATTTGGCTGTTGCCTAAACCTGATGAGAAAATCATAACAATGAGAGATGCGATTGGAAATATTCCGTCTATAGATCCGTATATAAAAGATATTAGCAAAAAAGAAATGAAAGAAATGTTTCCAGAATATGAAGAAAAGAAAGAACGTGCTCTTGAAATATCTAGGTGGAATATTCCACCACATCATATAAAAAGACAGGTTGTTTCAATGATGCATACACCAACGGGGAAGACTGCTTTTGATAACGAAAAGTATTTTCCTGTCAAAGAAAATGGAACTCCTGTTAAGGGATACAGAAATACTTATAAACGGCAAAATTGGGATACACCAGCATATACAGTTACCATGGATAATAGGAAAATATCATCTCAAAACAATGTACATCCCGGAAGATATTTGGGAAAGGATAAGAATGGAGATGATGTGTATTCTGATGCAAGAACACTTACGTTATATGAACTTATGTTGGTAATGAGCTTGCCATCGGATTGGCCTGTGCCGGAAAAAACATCAGAAGCTTTTTTGAGACGCATAATAGGAGAGGGAATTCCTCCTCTATTTGTAAAAAAAGTGTTTGAAAAACTTATAGAGAGGTAAAGATAAAATGCGATTAAATGGATTATCGCTGTTTTCAAATGTTGGAATAGCAGAAGCCTATTTGAAGGATGTAGGGATTGATATAGTATTGGCTAATGAAATAGATGATAAAAGAGCCAGATTTTATCAGGAAGTATATTCTGATGCTCATATGATTTGCGGTGACGTGACAGATCCAATAGTAAGAGAAGAAATTGTAAAAGAAGCAAAAGAAAAACATGTAGATTTTATTATTGCAACCCCACCGTGTCAAGGGATGAGTGAGGCGGGATTGAGGTTAGAATTTGATCCAAGAAATCAGCTAATATTTTATGCAGTAGATGTTATTAAGAGAGTAAAGCCCAAGTTTGTTCTGCTTGAAAATGTGCCAAAACAATTAACAACCAAAATTAAATATAATGGAGAAGTAATACTAATACCAGAATATATAAAAAAAGAATTAGGTGCGGAATATAGATTTAATAAAGATACTTTAGTAATGGCAAAAGACTATGGGGTACCACAGTTAAGAGAAAGAAATATTTTTCTTTTAGTAAAAAAAGATTTAAACTATATATGGGAATTCCCTGAGAAACAAAAAGAAATAACATTGGAAGAAGCTATTGGAAATCTTCCTTCTCTTGATCCGTTGTTGAGGGAGGGAATGGATGAAACACTTAAAAGGTTTCCAGAATATGAAGAGAAAAGGAAAATAGGATTGCAAATATCAAAATGGCATTATCCGCCTAAGCACTCTTGGAAACAGGTTGAATGGATGATGCATACACCAACTGGAAAATCTGCGATATATAATGAAGTATATTATCCTCAAAAAGCAGATGGAACACCAGTTAAAGCTCATCATAATAATTATAGGAGATTAAAATGGGATATGCCATGCAGGACAGTTACACAGAACAATGGAGTGATTTCTTCATTGGCATGTGTACATCCTGGAAGACAATATATTTCAGAAAATGGTGATGTTTTGTATTCTGATCCTAGGGTATTGAGTATTTATGAACTTATGATTGTAATGTCGTTGCCGTTGGATTGGAACATACCGGAGTGGGCAGATGAAACATTTATAAGACGGGTATTTGGTGAAGGAATTCCTTCAAAATTGGTAAAAGAAATAGTTGGAGCATTAACAAGGCAACTATAAGGAGAAGATATAGATGGGAAAAATAGTAATACCAAAACATAGTGCAGATGTTGAAGAGATGAATGCAGTATTGAAAATACATTATGAGGCAAATGATTGGGTTAAATCAAGGGAATATGTAGAAAAACTAAAAACAATGATAGATCCAGATTTATATCCTTCATCATATCCCAAAAAAGCGCAGGTGCCTACATATTTTGGATTTCTTGAATGCAAAATTACGAGTGGTAATAATATTACTGAAAGACGGATTACAAATTCGGGAAAGAAAATGTATGAGGCTATTATTTCAGACGATATAGCAACGAGACAAGAATTACTTATGGATGCGGTCGAAAATGTGATATTTGGAAAAAATAATGGTGGCAGTCCTAGTAGTGAGTCTGATATTGATGCCCCAGATTTAGCTATAAGGTGTATTCTTGATACAGGTTATTGTACCAGCCATGAATATGCATATATGATTTGGAATTTACATGATAATGGAAAAAAATATTATAGAAGTCTGCCTGAAATATTAAAAGCAAGAAGTGCAGGTGGAATTGTGTTGTCAGCAGGAGCTAAAAACTATTCAGATTGGAAACCTATATTAGCATTGATAAGGTGGGGGTTTTTGATAAAAGCGGATGATGGAAAACAAAAAGTTATGATTCATCCAGATGTGTATCAACGTTATCGTGATAGATTAGAAAATATAAAAATATACAATATAGATAAGAGGGATAAAATCGAAATACCAGAAGGTGAGGAAAATGATTCGGTAGATAAAACTGTGTTTAAGCCGTTTGCAATATCAGATGAAAATGCAGTCATGATAAAGACTGGGGAAGTACATGAAGATATTGTTAATGTTGAAAAACAACATATTTATACGGGAGACAGTGTTTTATTTGTGGATAGATCCTTTAGTAGGTTATTAGCATATCATAGTTATTTCATCAATAAAATTGATAAAATTGGAACAAAATATCAGTTGTCTCTTCAAATGGAAGACGCAGTAAATAAAAAACAAGAAAGCGTTTTATTAACAGAGTTGAGAGAAGAGGCTAAAAAGCAGAGCGAAAGTGAACAGCAAGGATTATTATTGGATATATTAAAATACAGTAAGAGTATGCAGAATATGAAAAATGTATCTGATAAAAATCTAGACATAGAGCCTGTTAATTTAGTATTTAGAGCCTTGTCAGAGTTGGAGTATTTATATGAAAATGAGCTGAAATACTTATTGGCAGAAACTATATTAGGAGATCTCAATTATTCGGATGCTTTAATTAAAATTAAAGAAGGAAGAGCGAAAGAAATATGTATATTAAGCAATAGAGAAGGAGAACTTGATTATAAAGTTATCAATTCGTTGGTAAATGGTAGACTTCTAGTTTGGTCAGAATTAAATGGTAAAAAAATTTTGAAGATAGATTCAAATCTTAATAACAGATATTTGGAACAGTTTAAACGGTTGATGATATATGCTGTAGATATACACAAAAATGATAAAGAAGCTGAGGACGAAAGCTTACCATTGTCTATAAAATCTGTAATTATCAATGATGATATAATGGATAAGGAAATAGAAGAATGGAATATTGATACCTCATATAATTATCAAATTGTACAGGGTGATTATATTATATTTGTAAAGCCGGAATTTAAAGGTATTGCAAATTATATTGTATATCAAGTAGTATCTGTAAACAAATCAGGATCAAATATGAAGATTGGAATTGTAAAGCATAATTACATAAACAAAGAAAAGGAAAGTGAGATACTAAAGGATTTAAAGGAGGCATATTATGGCGAATGTGAATAAGATTGAACAGTATAATAAAGGAACGGTATTTCCGGATAGTTATGAAGAAACTTATTTGGCTACAAAGCACATAAGCGATATAAAAATAAATATTCCAGATGATGTGTTCAGTAAATTTAAAGAAAAGATAGATGAAAAGGGATTGTATTTTGGAGATGATTCTGTCCTCAGAAATATTATTGCAGGAATTATTAAGGGAAACATAGTTTTGCAAGGCCCTCCTGGAACAGGAAAAACAACGTTAGCGAAGATAATATGTGATGTTTTTGATGTTTCATATACGGAAGCAACGGCAAATTCTGACTGGACAACATATGATTCTATTGGAGGATTACAACCTACAGCAAATGACGAAGGGCAGGAGGTTATAGTAGGAAAGAATGGGTATGTAGTATCAAGTGTATTGGAGTGTTGTGATTTAATTGTAAAAAATGAAAATGATGATGGAATATTGCAAGGAAATTGGTTAATTTTAGATGAATTAAATAGATGTGAAATTGATAAGGTATTTGGAGATCTTTTTACGGCATTAGGTTCGGATGCATCTGGAACGGAAAGAGTGATTAACTTATGGTATCAAAAAGATGAAAATAAAAAAATGATATATATTCCCAACAGATATAGAATTATTGGTGCAATGAATAATGTGGACAAGAATTTTGTCAATGATATTTCTCAGGGATTAAGTCGAAGATTTACATTTATTGATATTTTGCCACCAGAGGAAAAGTATTTTCAGACAGAATCACAAAATGCGAAACAACTTGCAAAACAAAGGGTTATAGATAAGGTTAAGGTATTTGGAGAAGTTACAATAGACAATAATTATTTGAACGAGTTAGATGGCATAAGTAATTTCAATGAAATTGAAAATAATATGCTTGAGTTGATTAAAAGAATTAGATATTCACATCAAGATGATGAATCTTATTTAGGACTTCAAATTGGTACTGCACAAATTATTGATTTATATGAAAGCATTTATATTACAATGATTGTTGCAGATATAAAAAATACAGATGCAAACGGAGAAATATTGAAAGATATAGTTGATTCTGCTATTGCTAGTAGAATTATTCCGCAGTTAGATGGATATGATTTTAATAAGTTAGTGCAGTTCTTTGATGCTGTGCAAAATGATAGTGTCTTTTCGTATATGAAAAGAACCAAAGATACTATATACAGATTAATTCACTAGAGGAAAGATATGGAGAATAATTTATTTTCAGAGAATCAAATTGAATATATGTATTCAGATCCGTTTTTTTTTCGATTTGTAAATGATTATTTCTCAACGTTTTCTACACAAAATCAAAAGTTAGAAATAGGTTTAAATCATGAGAAAATATCAGATGCGGACATGCATATTTATATCCGGATTGTCTTAGCAAATTTGGGTAATTTAAGACAAATGATCTCAGAAATTGAAAAATCTTTATCCTATACATATAAAGATTCTATTCAAGTCTTTGATGGGGAAATTCATGGACATTTACAGGTACAAAGATATCTTAAATCAAAAACACAAATTAGATATCCCAAAGAATATCCTTGTCAAATAAAGGTGAGAACATCTGTGACACCGGAAAATATTTTTTTGATTTATATTGTTGACTATGTTGTTAGATTGTTGAATTTATTTACAAAGATTCTTCATAATTATATTGGAAGCACATATTCAACAGAAAAAGCATTGATTGAAGAATATAAAAAAGCATTTTCGGCATTTGTTCGTAAAAATTATTTTAAGGAATGTGCAGTGTCATTAGAAGCAATTAGAAAAAAGTATGATGAATTTCCAGAAAATATATTAAGTGCAATAAAGATACGAGCTGCAAAAGGAAAAATTCGTAATTATCAAGCATACGAGAAAATATTTGAATGGTACTGGAAGTATAAAAGAGGAACGGTAACGTTTGATTTACGAAAGAATTTGAATATATTAAGGTACTCAGATGATTTTTGTAATAGGTTGTTTGAACTATGGTGTCTATATTCTATCAAAAAAACATTTATTGAAGATTTTGGAATGACTCTTATAAGTGAAAGAAACATTATGAATAATGATAACCAAAGTGTTTTTTCGCTCAGATCGACAACGGATGGAATTGTAGATATATTTTATCAAAAGGGTGCAAATTTATATTGGGATGATAAGATAGAACCAGTATGGAAATATATTGATTCTGAAGGAAACAAAAAAAGATTAGCTGGAATACCAGATATATCAATTAAATATACTGCTTCAACTGATTCTATGGTAATGATTGACTTGAAGAATAGAATTCGTTCAGCAGGTAATAATTCAGAAGAAATTTATAAAATGATTGGATATTTTACGAATTTTGAAAATATGTTCAATTATGTATATTCTTCTGAAACAAAAAAACAGGCGATTTTAATATATAGAAATGATTACGCACCATTTACAGAACAACTTGTTAGCGATGATAATAATTTACTTAACACATATTCCGTAAGCCCATCATCAAAAGAAAAATTGAATACAAATCAATTTAAGCTGATTTGTCAGTGTATATTAGATACACAAGGTATAGATGGAAAGACATCAGAAGTACTTGGAAATTACAAGAAAGAAAAAGAGGCATTGTCTTCAATGGCCAATGATGAAGATGCAGATAGTATAATATATCAAATAAGTGAAAAAAATCATCAGCTTATTAGTAATCTTTTTACTTTTGGAGAATTAGCAGAAGAACTTCCGAAACAAATGGATTTATTAAGACAGAATTATTTTCCACATATTTGGGATAATATGTCGCAAAAAACAAAAGAAATCTTGGCAATGGCTGATTGTCTGTTTTCAGGTATGAAGGAATGTAATAATGCAGATTATGCACCAATATGCCTTGAATATTGTAGAGGATTAGAAGTGCAACTAAATCAGCTTATTTTTGAACCATTTAGAAATTGTCATAATATAAATAACTTGGCCAGACAAAATAGATTTTATGAGAAAATGAAAGAGCAAAGGGAAATGACATTAGGAGAATGTGTATTTTTCCTTGATAAGTGTACCCATAAAAGTTATCCAATGACGGAACTTAAAAGGTACATAGACAATATAGTAAGTAATCCTAGTATGTTTTTTGTAAATGTCGTTCCGATATTAAGAGAAATAAATACAGATATTCGCCGACTGTCAGCACATACAACGATAATGACATATGATGAATTGGTTAATACGCGTCAGAGAATTTTAGGAATTGGATACATAAATCTGTTTTATCAACTTTTAGATCATAGATAATTTTATGATGTTATACAAGATATTGATAAACTAAGGACAGAAGCAATAATAAAGTTAAGAAAAGGGAGTGTAAAATGGATAAGAAAGAAAATTCTTGTGATTTACATATCTTCGTGGATGCAGATGCCTGTCCGGTAGTTAGCATCGTTGAGAATATTGCATATAAATATTCTGTCCTTGTTACTCTACTTTGTGATACAAACCATGTGCTTGAATCAGATTACAGTGAGGTGATTGTGGTTGGAGCCGGAGCTGATGCAGTCGATTATAAGCTGATTAGCATTTGCCATAAGGGAGATATTGTCGTATCTCAGGATTATGGTGTGGCTGCTATGGCACTTGGAAAAGGCGCATATGCAATTCATCAGTCAGGAAAATGGTACACAAATGACAATATAGACCGGATGCTTATGGAACGACATCTGAATAAGAAAGCCCGGAGGTCATCCGGGAAGAATCATATAAAAGGACCAAAGAAACGGACACCAGAAGATGATGAACATTTCAGCGAGTCATTTGAGAGGATGATACGCATGGCAATTCAGAACAGAGAAGGAGAAAATAATGGCAAAGAATGAAAGATTTGAAAAGACATATTCACAGGGCACCATGAATGTAACAGAAATCTGGGTAGATAAGGAAACAGGAGTAAATTATCTTTATCATGCAGCAGGATATTCGGGAGGATTGACACCGCTTTTAGACAGAGATGGCAAACCGGTTATTTCTCCGATTGTAAATGGATAATGGAAGTGAAGTCTGATGACTAAGGAAGAATGGTATAAGCAGCTCTTTGAACATCTCGAAGCCTCGAAGTTCAGGAGCGGTTTTCATTTGAAGCAAAAGGATCTTGATTACATCAATGAAAAAGGCATGGATGTGATACGACAGCACGCACAGGATTTTATAGCAAAGCGTGAAGCTCCGGCATTTATCCCGAATGATGGAAAGCAGACACCGACAAAGGGACATCCGGTATTCATTGCACAGCATGCAACCGCAACCTGTTGTCGTGAGTGTATCAGAAAATGGTATAAGATGCAGCCAGGAAGAGAATTAAGTCAGGTGCAGCAGGATTATCTGGTGGATGTAATTATGACATGGATTGAGAAAGAACTTGCCAGAGCAAAGGAGAACTGATTTGAACATACAGATATTTGGAACAAAGAAATGTAATGATACGAAAAAAGCTGAACGATTTTTTAAGGAGCGTGGCATCAAGTATCAGTTTATTGATATGAAAGAAAAGGGTATGAGCAAGGGCGAATTTAATTCTGTTGCTCAGGTTAATGGTGGTCTGAATAATATGATCAACTGGGATGGCAAAGACAAGGATATTCTTGCTCTTATCAAGTATATTGCGAATGAAGACAAGTTGGATAAAGTGCTGGAGAATCCACAGGTAATCAAAACACCGGTAGTAAGGAATGGAAAGCAGTCAACACTGGGATATCAGCCAGATGTATGGAAAGGATGGAACTAACAATATATGAAAACAGCAATTATTTATGCATCAGTACATCATGGAAATACAAAGAAAATTATTGATGAAATTGCCAAGTCAAATGAAGTTGATCTGATAGATGCTACACAGGTAACAGAAAAAGATTTATCCGGCTATGACCTGATAGGATTTGCGTCAGGAGTTTATTATGGAAAATTTCATCAGTCTGTACTTAAATTTGCATCTGTCAATCTGATAGAGAATAAAAACATTTTTCTGATGTGTACCTATGGTGGAAGTGAGGCATTTAAGTCTATGGAATCCATTATAGATGATAAGCACGATAATCTGGTGGGAAGGTTCTCGTGTAAGGGTTTTGATACATTTGGACCATTTAAGCTGATTGGCGGTGTTGCAAAAGGACATCCGGATGATAAGGATCTTGCAGCGGTAGCTGAGTTTTACAAGAAACTTATTGCAGGTGGTGTGGTGAACAAGTAAAGCGTAAAACGAAGGAGGCATAGCACCCATCACAGGTTCTATGCCTTTGCGTTTTCCGGAAGCAGCATCCGGTCATCGATATAGTAATCACAGGAAATCTTCCGGCTGTTGTGTCCATAGAATTCGATGA
>ENA-OXEY01000510-OXEY01000510.1-human-gut-metagenome-genome-assembly--contig:-NODE-510-length-16169-cov-30.013591_pt1 | contig 16169 bp, 17 predicted proteins | sample MGYA00249365_ERZ652263 | MGnify/ENA primary metagenome ERZ652263 (study PRJEB26925, sample SAMN05826763) | human gut metagenome | biome: ENVO:2100002; feature: ENVO:00000062; material: ENVO:00002003...
TGACTACCTTTGACACCATATGCGTACTTGTTTCATCCGCAAAGTAAATGATTGTTCCCGGATATGGTTCCGGCCCTTCATCAGATGTCATTATATGTCATCAGATGTCCGGAATAGATATTCAATTGGAATCGAAGCGATCTTTCTTTTTCATAAGATGTACTTTTATTGATTTATACAATAGAAAGATGCGCCAAATGTTATCGTGGAGACGCTTATGAACATGACGGATGTCCATCAGTTTTGTCCCATCCCGGTAAAGAGGCCGGTTATCAGGATGTTCTTCCATATCCGGACTGAAAGATGCCTGCCGGACAAACACTGATGCGGGCATCAGTGTTTGTAACCGGCCATTAATAATTATAACCAACCATTAATGACCGGTTATAATCATTAATGGTTGCAATCGGTCTTTAGTGATTGCAACTGCATCCGTAAAGTTCATGCCCTGCTTCCGATGCGTATAATAATGAAGTTCTCACCGTCCGTACACCCTGAAGCAGAGAATGATACAGAAGAATACGCCAACAGAACCCTAAGTGTCGATCCGTCTGTTTTTTATCGTTTTATTTGCCGGCGACAATCGGTTTCCCGGTATATGGGAAACCATCGTATCAACGTAAATCCAAGTTTCTATGAAAGAAGGAAAAGAAGACATGCCCCTTGTGGGAAAAACGATGGCGGAAGGACATACGCACCGTATGGCCGTCCTGTGTGAGAAGTTGGGAAGTACCCTCAGGGAGATACTTGACGGAACCTGCCCACAGCCGGCAAAGCCGGAGAAGGCACCGAAGCGCCCGGCTTTGGAAAAGTATCGGGAAACTTATCTCATTCCCCCTAAAATCAAGGGACCTAAAGCCGTGTTCATCAGTGAGGAAACTCGTAGTGCCCTGGACATGATCGTCCTGAGACTGGGCTGCCGGGGAATGAGCGTATCCGGGCTGCTGGAGAATCTGGCAAGACGGCATCTTGAAACCTACCGGCAAGACATCGAACGCTGGAGGAAACTTTAGAGTACCGGTGACTGTCAGACCGTGTGAATGACTGCCGGTCGTATATCAGCCGGAACGGATGACTGTAGAAAATATAGGTACACCTCCGGCGGATATACTTTCATTGTCACCTTCCGGACCAGGAATGGAAACGGTTATCTGAAACCATTGATATTAATATTTCCTGTTGTTTTGAAGGGTGGATTCTGTAATAGTAATAGCAAGGTTATGTTTCCGGATTCCCGAAAACCCTTGCTCCCCAGCGCCCGGCGGTTGCAGGGAGGGTAAATCCACTCCCGCCGGTCGCAGATTTTGGAATGAAAGAAGTACGGACGAAAAAGAAAAAACATATGACAAAGGATATGAATGAGATGAAGAAAAAACGCGGCCGTCCGGCACTGGGCAGGACGCGGAAGCTGACCAAGGGAGTGACAGTGAAGTTCTCCCCCGTCAGCTACGAGGCTCTCAGATTCAGGGCAAGGAAGTCCGGCCGGAGTCTGGCGGTCTATATCAGGGAGGCGGCACTGGCGGCCACCGTTACGGCAAGGCATACGCCTGAAGAGAATGCGCTGCTGCGCAGCCTGGCGGGAATGGCGAACAACCTGAACCGGCTGACAAAGCTCTCGCACCAGGCAGGCTTTTACAGGACAAGGCTGCTGATAGACGGGCTGCTGGGAAAGCTGAAGCGGATCATGGTCTATCTTCTCGGTATGTTGAGCGACAGTCCTTTCAAGTTCTGACAAACGTTTATTAATGGAATACCCCTTTAAAAGATAATCCTTTAATACACTATTCGCCCATTTCCTAAAAAGGGTTGCGTTCTTGCTATTAACCCGATATCCTATTGACAGAATCGCATCAAGATTATAATATTTAGTAGTATATCTCTGTTTGCCGTCATTACCCATATGTTCCAAAATGGAACATGTGCTATCTATATCAAGTTCGCCGCTTTTGTAAATGTTGTTCAAATGTTTGGTAATAGCTGGCCTTTTAGTCCCGAACAAGTCGGCTATTTGTTCTTGTGTCAGCCAAACGGTTTCATCTTCCAACCTCACTTCCAACTTGACCGCTTCATCCGGCTGGTATAATATGATTTCTCCCTGTTCCATTGCTTACTTACCTTTTCTTAATTCATCAAGCCTCTGCATCGCACCGCTGAACTTCTCACCAAACATCATATCATCGGGCAAAACAAACCAGGTGGGAATACCTCTCGACTGTGGATTACCTATACATTCATCTTGCCCGTTCTGTTTGCGGTAATCGTCCCATTCACTATAAGCGATGTTCCAACGAATACCTAATTTATAGGTATTTTCCCATTTAATAATAGCCAGTGAATAGGCCGGATCATCTTTGCCGTCATAAATCACTTCTACAACTTCAACCACCCCTTTAGGGGAATTTATAAACTTCGGATTTTTATACGAATAAGTGCTCATGTCTTTTATTTTTTATTTATAGCACACAAAGATACTCAAAAACAAATATATACATATATACATACGTATGATTAACGTATAAAAACATTTATGGTTATTCTAATCTTTGATTAATTCCGGTACAGAAACAAAACGTACCGAAAGACGGAAACAGGATTTATTTCGGTACGCTTCCCCGATCGGTACAAAAAACACGCAAAAAACGAGAAATACTACTTTTAGTATTTTAGTATATTAGTTTTTGACTATATTTGCGGACATGACAACCATTTAAAAAACTGAATTTATGAGCAAAGCAAAAGTAATCTCCGTATTGAATCACAAAGGGGGAGTAGGAAAGACTACAACCACGATCAACCTGGGCGGCGCGTTACGTCAAAAAGGGTACAAGGTTCTTTTGATCGACCTTGACGGACAAGCCAACCTGACTGAATCGCTGGGCTTCTCTGCGGAGCTTCCCCAAACGATCTACGGTGCGATGAAAGGCGAATACGACCTGCCGATCTACGAGCATAAGGACGGCCTTAGCGTCGTTCCCTCCTGCCTGGATCTCTCGGCCGTTGAAACGGAGTTAATCAACGAGGCCGGGCGGGAACTTATCTTAGCCCACCTTATCAAGGGCCAAAAGGAGAAATTCGATTATATCCTGATCGACTGTCCCCCCTCGCTGTCGCTGCTCACGCTTAACGCACTGACGGCCTCGGATCGGCTGATTATCCCGGTTCAGGCTCAATTCCTGGCAATGCGTGGAATGGCCAAACTTATGCAGGTCGTCCACAAGGTGCAGCAACGTTTGAACTCGGATCTTTCGATAGCCGGGGTTCTGATAACCCAGTACGACGGAAGAAAGAACCTGAACAAGAGCGTTTCGGAACTGGTACAGGAAACATTCCAGGGCAAAGTGTTCAGCACCCATATACGCAACTCCATTGCGCTGGCCGAAGCCCCGACACAAGGGCAGGATATTTTTCACTATGCCCCCAAATCTGCCGGGGCAGAGGACTACGAAAAGGTATGTAACGAACTGCTAACAGAAATAAAGTAACCATATGGCAAAGAAGAACGATTTAAAAAACAGTATGTCGGCCGGGCTGACCGGGGGATTAGACAGCCTGATCCAATCCACGGCCGGGCAAAAAGAGGCTCAAAAGCCGAAGAAAGCGAAAACCGTGCATTGTAATTTTGTCATGGACGAAACCTATCACCAGAACTTAAAGCTGATCGCGATCCGCAAAGGCGATTCGCTAAAATCGGTATTGCAAGAGGCTATATCTGACTACTTGGATAAAAACAGTTCCCTGCTATAACAGCGTATCGGGAATATACAGGGCAAACACTCCACAAAAGAAATTCTCCAGGAAAAAGGTACGCAAAAAGCACCCCTACACATCAAAAAGTATATTGAAAATGCGATTCCCTATAAAGAACCCGTTGGCAGGATTAATCTTGCGTATGTTTAACCTGCCAATGGGTACGATATTAATTAAACGTTTACGTCTTTTGCCGCATTAACCCAGCCTGTTGTCTCTGCATCAAACTGGATCGGATTCAACACAGCCTCTCCCTGATCAGTATAACCACCACCGAAAATCAACGTGTAGATATGACGCTTGCCCTGTTCCCATGTATCTCCGAACGGAACATAAATTGTTTTGTATTCGCTTGCTGAACCCAACAGATAAGCTCCGGACTGCCGGATTTTGCAGGCGATCTCCAGATAACATTGCTTCGCATTATCGGCCTCCAACTTGCTTTTGGTGGCTGTTTCGGAAACTTTCCAAGCAGTCAGCTCCTGTGGTATATTCAGCATAGGAGTATTTGTGGTAATATCGGTAGCTTCGGTATTGCTATTGACCGTGATGTTTGCGTTTTTCACTACGGTAAATGCGTGTGGAAATGCTAAATCAGACGAACTCCAACTTCCCGTTCCATCGGCTGCCGCAGGCAATGTGAAGGCGCCGGCAAATTTGAAATTATGAATCTTGATCACGTCGATGTCCACCTGCATGTTATCGTATTGGGTCTTTGCTTTGAATACGACCTGTGACAGAATATGTTTGAAATTAAATTTCACTATTCCGTTGTTCATGTCTTTTGTCTGGCCTTTGGCCATGGCATACATCACGTCGTAGTTTGCATGAGTACCGGCTCCATACTCATCCATGCAGGTATAACTTATCTTTTGGACATCCTTGGTGGCTTCCCAACTATAAAACACCATCATGTCTTCACTAACCGTTCCGGGATTGAACGCGTAAAAGTCCAAAGCCTCGGTAGGCCAATAACGAAGGTCGCTCGCATTGTCATAATCCCACTTACCATTTTTGTACACGATCTTCACTCCGTCATGTTCAAATTCCGTGTCGTTCTTTCCCATGAAGGCAGTACCATCCGCCGTAAAAGCGAACACGTCGAAATCGGTGTTCTTCAAGTTGGTGTTGGTAGTAGGGGTAGCCCTCGTTTCCGCCGCATTACTTAACACGTTAAAACCAATCGCATTTCGTGAGGAGGTTTCCACATTCGCAATCTCCTCTTCTGAGCAACTCATCAGTAGTACTCCAAAGATTGCCCAAAGCATTACTGTACTTTTTTTCATAAAATGAATAAAATTGTTAATAAATATAATTAATAAAACTCGATTACAACACTATATCCACATTCACATCATCCCAATCATCAACGTCCACATCAAATCCCGGACCGCCACTTCCCGGCTCGGATGGTACCTCATAATCAAAATTCAACACCAGATGCACATCACCGATATGCCCCGCTACCGGGACATCATGCACTTGGTCGCTCACGTCCTGTTCCAATACAGACATGCTGCCTGAACGGTTCTTGAGATACAGCCGGAAAACATTGGGCTCTCCTTCAAGTGCGGAATGTCCAAACGTATAGAATCCGCCTATAATCTGATTCCGTGAAACCATTCCATCAAAGAGCAGGCTCTCCGAAAGATCGGCGGGCAAACTGTCGCCGGACATGTTAAGCGAGCCGGACATGCCGGAAAGAGCGGCCCGCAAATCCGCCACCCTGTCCAGTCCCCGAATTCCGTTCACCTCATACGTGTAGTGACATACCATGTTTACGGGAGTTAGCCGTATTATCTTCGTGCTTCCTTCCGGAATGTCCTTGAGGATAACTCTGTCTATATGGTCGCCACACAGCCAGGGTGGGGTGACGGCCATTGTCTGGTTATCCGGCGACCGAACATCACGCGTATCGGCAGTAAAAAGCGTGTAACTGCCGTTTTCTTTCCAAACCATCCCGTCGGTATCGTAGTTGAAGCAAATTACCCGGTAATCATTCTCGGGGAGCTCCACTTCCCCATCCTCTCCTCCGGGGAAATCAAATATCCACGTGTTGCTTTCATCATCGGTCGGATAAAATACGACCCTCATGCCTTCAGGCTTGTCATGATTGGAAATCTTGGTCCAGTCGAATACTACCCGCACCGTGGCAAAGTGCGGATGATCGTAACATAAATCCTTATGCTCACAAGCCGTCAGTCCCATCCATAAAAATATGAACACCAGACTAAAGCGTATCAGTATCACTGCCTGCCTCCTTTCTTCCGGCTATAATTCCCCCGCCCGATCAACCACACCAAAGAGATACCCGCCTTGGTCGGGCCGAACCAGCAGCGTTTTTTAGTGGTCTGCCATACATAGTGACCGTCCAAAGGGATGTACTCCTTGTACAATCCTCCAAGGTAGCCGATTCCCAACGTGAAATCCACATTGAACCGATGTCCCACAGGTAACGAGTAGCCGTAAGCCACGCCTCCCCCGTAACTCCATTTATCCCCCAAGTAACCTTTCCCACCCAATTCGAAATCATAGGTGACGATCTGCCCGTACAATCCGACATGATGCCCGGAAAACGGTTTTTCCACCGCTCTCCGACCGAACCAGCGGCGCAACTCCACATCTCCCCCATAGATACGCCAATAATTATGCTTCCGATCACTTTTCCACCAGGCATACATCCAATTCCCGGCCACAGACCAGTTCTTCCCCAAACAGAACTCAACCCCGATGTCAGGTATCAAAACAGCGTCATAAAGCAAGTTTGTTTTCACCGCCATGCAAAACGGCCGTTTCTTTACCGGAGCTATGACGGTAACGGTATCACGGATGCACAACGTATCACGTGTATGTATATATACCGTATCTCTGACGGGATTTATCGGATCACTATCATAGCATATTTTCACCATCGACGAACGAAGTTTCGGAAAATGGAATTTATACAAATATGAGTATGGCCTCCCCCCTTTCAGTCTTTTCAGTTCTCCCCCCCAATAAGGGCTATCCTGGTTTTCCAAACGTACGATCTTCTCCAACAAACGAAGGACATCCTCCCTCTCCGGAACATTCACATCCGCTCTCACCATCGTTATAAGTCCGTTCCAGTCGCTTCCCGAAAAATGAAAATCCCTCTCCAATACCGGAATCTTTATATAAGGTGATATATACCGCCACAAAACCTCTGCTCGTTTTTCAGACAGCCTTCCATTCAACAGCCCCCCTCCTTCCGGGGAAGCTCCTCCTATTATTTGAATTTTCCTGATAAGACGGACGGAGTCGTTCAATGCGGAACAGATTTTAGCAAACCGCTCCATCTCGTTCCCATTGTCAAGTAAACATGTATCTATATTTACCTTTCCTTGATGAAAATAGATCCTTACCGAATCACGCTTCTCCTGAGCGGATATTTCTCCGCTTATACTCAACACGAGCACGAACAATACACATTTAATATAAAAAAACATCTTTTCGTCATTTAATCATTTGTTAATATGACAATCCAAACCCAGGCTTTTACACCCCCTGAATTTCAACCGCTAAAGATATGCACCTATAAATCAACCTCCAAAGCAAAAAACAAGTATTTTAAACTTATAAATACTTAAAAAGACAACCACACAACAGCTACAACATTTATCACAGCAGCCAATCACGCTTACACAACAATTAAAAACACTTAACATCATAAAGAAAAGTACTTAAACATACAAAAAAAACAGTTATTTTTGCAGGAAACATTATACTTAATAACACTTAAAACAATAAAACACATGAAATTCAGCACAAAAGCCGCTACTTTTCTAAGTTCAATAAAAACTCAAACTTACGACAAAAAAGAAAGCGAAATGATAATAACGTATCAACAAAAACGTGTCTTTCATCTATCCCTGCTCATGCTGGCCTTATGCGCACCCATATACATATATTCAGTTCCATTTCCCAATGAACAGTTTTATTATATTAACAGCGTATTATTCCTGTTTATCATTATGTGCACTCTCGCTTATTTTAAAAAGAGAGTAAATCTGACCACGACCTTTTCCATTATACTGATAGCCATACATATCGAGATTTTTATCGAGATAATTTATTGCTCAATATGTAGCGGATATGAATATAGTTATCAAAGAGCATTGATAATGAGTAACATTACTATCTCTCTCTTATTTACCATGCTTTCCATCTGTGCCTATATGAGTAATATCTCCATCCTATTGTCCTCCCTTACCATAGCTTCCTATACAATCTGCACACTTATCACCGACGAACCGTTCCTATACAGTTATCTGCCTTTGATCATCATCATATACACCATGATCCCCTTATTAGGAAGATCCTTACACAGTAATATCAGCAGCTTGCTAAAAAGTAGCAACTTGCTAAAAGAGGAAGAGGAAATGCTTTTGAAACGTCTCCAAATGAAAAAGGAAGAACTATTCGCGTTCGCCGAGTTGTTAAGCGAGAATAACCCGGAAGAAAAGACAAGCTCCCTGTTAAACATAATAGGGGAACAATCCAAAGAAAATCTTTTTACAGCCCTTGCCGCATACCAGAAAAAGGAAAAAAGTAAACTTGATACAATCAGGAGAATATATCCCAATTTATCCCCGTCCGAATTAAACATCTGCCGTTTAATACTGCAAGACAAGACCGTCAGCCAAATATGCGAATTATTACATCGGAGTAGCGGAAACATAACCAGCCAACGAGCGAACATACGTGCCAAACTCGGACTGAAAAAAAGCGACAATTTAAAAGAAGCATTACAAGAACGCATGAGGCTGTATGAAGAAGAACACCACCGGCAAGAGGAGTTTTCAGCCATGCGTTAGGGATTGCAGAGTAAAGCCCACAGCCTTTAGGCGAGGACTTGAAACGTAAAGCCCGACCGTCCCACGGGAACGCCCAAAAGAAAAAAAATCCCCCGAACATTCATCCGGGGGACATTCAGGCCGTCACGTCAATTATAATACAGATTAAGATCATCCATACCGATCTCCTTCCCGTCCCGGAAAGAAAGGCTCTTTTTCTCGATCTCCTTTCCGTTCTTGTAAACGGTCACAACCCACTGCATCGGCTCGTTCACGACACCGTCCTCCCCGTCCACGACACTACCGGAAACGGCGAACTCGATCGCCTTTCCCGTCGTGGTTAACGTCACCTTTTCGACGGCCAGTTCTTCATCGCTTAGAATCAACGGGCTTGCGAGGCTTTCCCCCGTCGCCCCGTCTTTCAACCGCGTACCGTTGGCGACTACCACGACCGACTTAATGAAGCTGCGGAAATCTCCCGACTGCTCGATCGTTACCTCATACATCGCCCCTTTTCCTCCCGGTTCGTCGTCGTCCTTGCTGCAACCGACGAAACACAATGCCATGCACACGCATACGGCCGACAAATACAAATACTTTCTCATACCTTCAATTATTTAAGTTTATAAATAGATCACGCACCCCAGGCCGACATGGTTGTTATTCCGGAGAATGGAGTTAAACAACATTTCAAACCTGTATTCGGCAAAAAGAGCCACTTTCGGGCTTAGCAACATTTCCGGCCTTATCCCGACCTCGTATCCATACACGAAAGCCTTGCTTTTCGCCAGGTACACAAGATCGCTTTTCGCCTTGGCTTTTTGGTAGCCGATCGTCCCGGCTGCGATCCCCAGGAGCGAGAATTTCCGTCCTTTCAGGGCGTAATAGGCCAGCTCCGGGCCGACCGTCACGGTGTTTGCCTTTACCAGATCTCGGTTTAGATTCCGGTAATTAAGGTTTGCCCCCACCTTGAAAGCCTTGTACACCTTTCCAAAACCGAACGTCCCCTGCACCTGACTTTCATCCACGATATAGCCCAGCTTCACGTTCATATACTGGCTTCCGATATATTGTGCCCTGCACACGGCCACCAGGCACAAAAAGAGCGATAATACGGCAATTTTTCTCATAACCTCATTGATTTACTTGTATCGTTACATTCTCTTTCACTGGCAGACCGTAACGGCTTGAAACGGTAAACTCGATCACCGCCTGTCCGGTCGCATCCGGCCGGAACGTCACCAGGTTGTTTTTTTCCAGTGCCACGCCCTCGCCCCTTGTCGCATCATACCCGGAAATATATACCCGGCCGCTTCCCTTTACGAACCTGGCCGACGCTTTCACCCTGTAAAGTTCCGTATCAAGCTGCAAATAAAATTCCGCTTCCTCCGATACCAGCATAAGATCCGGCACGTTCCGGAAGCGTATGTTTATCTCCGGGCTGGAAACTTTCAGCTTGATGCTGTCGGATCGTGTCACCAGTTCGCTGGCTACCCCCATGACGATATACGCCTCTCCCTCGGTTGCCGGGATAAAATCGAAATCCAGCCGATTGTTTGCCTTGAAATCATATTCAAACGTTTCTCCGGGGCTGTATTCGTTGTTATCCACCAGGATAACGCCGTCCCCGTCCCTGACCTCAAAGCGTGTCAATATCTGATCCCCGTTGTCCGGATCGAGATCCGAGATCGTAAGGGTGCAATTAACGGGCTTCCCCACTACGGCCGTACCCACGTCTATACTTTTCAGCGTCACGGAAAAATCCCGGCTGACAAGTTTCAGTTCGTCGTCGCAAGACGACAAAAAGACCAAAGCGCACAAGGCGGTAACTAATTTTCTCATACGATTTATTTTATTTGTTCACGATAATACGATCAAACAGAGCGTTCAGATCCACCCCTTTGCTCCTTAGAAAAGCGATGTATTTCACCACCACGGGGGCGGTTTCCGACTGCTCGATGTTGCAAAGCTGCTGGCGGCTGATCCCCATTTCCTCGGCAACACTTTTCGCCGTCAGGCTTAGCCTGATCGCATAATTACAGTTTTTCCTTTTCTTCCGTTCGGCAGTGCGTACCGCCATGCCCTTGTCTTTCCAGCCTGTTCCCGTCTTTTCCCTTTTCTTTCTCGTCCCTTGTTTTTTCTCCTTTTCCTGCCGTTTTCCCACGCTTTTTCGCTCCGTTTTCTCCGGCCTGCGGTGTAATGTGATGACACATGGTGTAATGTGTGTCCTAACATATTGCAAATCAATTATTTATCAATTTTTCTCCTATATATTTGCGGTGACAACATGAGTTATCAACACTAAAAATCAAAAATTATGGCAAAGAAAAATGCAAGAGAAGAACCCCCGAAACCGCAGGTCTCCGAAAACGAGCAGATGAGTGACATCGTGTTCATCCTTGACAAGATGGAACTGATTCTGGAAGCGGTGTCGCAAATCGGACAGGACGGAAAATTCAACACGGTAGCCGCCGACAGGCAGAACCGGAACTCCTTCCTGAAGATTGACCGCTATGCAGACGCCTTCGAGAACTTCATCAAGAACTTCTGGAGCCAGCTGAAAGACCCGACACGCTTCGGAATCCTCTCCGTCAAGGAAGACAGGCTGGACGACCCTGCCGTACAGCAGGCCATCGAGGACATCGCCGCAGGAAAAAAGACAAAAGCCGTGGAGGAATTTCTCAAGCAGTACGAGATTGTTCCGCGCAACAAGGAAAACCAAAGTATCAACCCCAAAAACCAAGAAGAAATGGCAAAGAAAAATGAAACCCAGCAGCAGGCTGCCGCAGCTGACAGCCAGCCGCAGAACCAGTCCCCCCAGTACCGTTACAACGAGTCCATGATCAACTGGGAACAGCTCAAGAATTTCGGAATCTCCCGTGAATACCTCCAGGAACGCGGACTGCTCGAACAGATGCTCAAGGGCTACAAGACCAACCAGGTCGTGCCCATAAGCATGAACTTCGGCTCGGCCGTACTGAGAACGGACGCACGTCTGTCCTTCCAGCAGTCCATGGCGGGCGAAGTGGTGCTCGGCATCCACGGTATCCGGCAGAAACCCGACCTTGACCGACCGTACTTCGGACACATCTTCTCCGACGAGGACAAGAAGAACCTGCTCGAAACGGGCAACATGGGGCGTGTCGTGGAACTGAAAGGACGCAACGGGGAATATATCCCATCCTTCATCAGCATCGACAAGCTGACCAACGAGGTGGTCGCCATGAAAGCGGAGAATGCTTTCATCCCGAGGGAAATCAAGGGAGTGGAACTGACAGAGCAGGAGCAGAATGACCTGCGTGAAGGCAAGAAGGTCTATGTAGAGGGCATGATCGCCAAATCCGGCAACGAGTTCAACGCCTTCATTCAGGTGAATGCCGAACGCAGGGGTGTCGAGTTCATTTTCGAGAACGACAAGCTCTTCAACCGCCAGACACTCGGGGGCGTGGAACTGACACAGAAACAGATTGAGGACCTGAACGCTGGAAAAGCCATCTTCGTGGAGGGAATGCAGCGCAAGGACGGCGAGGTGTTCTCCTCCTACGTGAAGTTGGACGAGGCGACAGGCCGCCCGTCCTACACCCGCTATAATCCGGACTCTCCGGAAGGCGCACGCGAAATCTATATTCCCAACGAAATCAACGGGGTGAAGATTACGGCGGAGGAACAGCAGCAGCTCCGTGACGGCAAGGTGATTTTCCTCAATGACATGGTGAACCGCAAGGGAGAGGAATTCTCCTCCTTCATCAAGGCCGACCTGGAAACGGGACGCCTGAGCTACTCCCGTACGCCGGACGGCTTCGAGCAGCGCGAGGATTTCAAGATTCCACCCAAGGTATGGGACGTGGAACTGACCAGACAGCAGCGTGCGGACCTGCAGAGCGGAAAGGCCGTGCTGGTGGAAGGCATCAAGGGATATGACGGGAAGACCATCTCGCAGTACGTCAAGGCGAACTTCAACCAGGGGCGTCTGGACTTCTACAACGAGAATCCTGACCGCAAGCGTGATGCCTCGCAGCGCAATGTGGTGGCCAACAGCCAGCGACAGGAACAGGGAAACCGCAAGTCAAAAGGTGCGAGCATTGCCTGACAACAGGTTACTGAAAAATGAATGTTGAATCAAAAAAAGAAAGAAATATGAAAAAGGAAAACGGAAACGACATGCCTTTCAAGGCTGATGAAGTGAACTGGGACGAACTCTCCGGTATCGGTATCATGAAGGACGAGCTGGAACTCTCCGGCGAAATGGACACCCTCCTCAGGGGAGAGAAAACGAAAGTGATGTCCCTGAGCCTCGTGCTCCTCGGCGTGGACGTGGTGATGGACGCCACGCTCCAACTGGTCCGTAAGGGCGAGTCCCCGCTACTGGAAATCCAGGGAGTGACACCGCTGGGCAAATAATCTGGGAGCAATTATCAAGTAAACCGATGTCTTACCGCCGTTTCCTGTCTTCCGCATGGAAAACGGGAAACGGCTTAATTTTTATCTTACAATATGATAGCAATCATCGCAGAAAAGCCGAGTGTAGGCATGGACATTGCCCGTGTAGTCGGGGCTGATACAAGAAATGACGGCTACTGTTCCGGTAACGGATATATGGTGACCTGGGCACTGGGACACCTCGTGTCACTGGCCATACCGGACACTTATGGTTATACGAAAACGGCGGAGGAGGACTTGCCGATGCTGCCGGACCCGTTCCGCCTGGTCTCCCGACAGATGCGCACGGACAGGGGAATGGTTACGGACATCGCCGCCTCGAAACAGCTGAAAGTCATAGAAAGCGTGTTCAACCGCTGTGACAGCATCGTCGTGGCTACCGATGCCGGTCGTGAAGGGGAACTTATCTTCCGCTGGATATACGACTTTCTGGGCTGCACGAAACCGTTCAGACGCCTGTGGATCTCCTCGCTTACTGACGAGGCCATACGAAAAGGTCTGGAGGAACTGAAGGACGGCTCGGAATACGACAGCCTGTATACCGCCGCCGACAGCCGCGCGAAGGCAGACTGGCTGGTGGGCGTGAACGCCAGCCGTGCCCTGGCCATCGTTTCCGGCTCGTCCAACAACTCGATCGGACGGGTGCAGACTCCGACGCTCGCCATGATATGCAGCCGCTACAGGGAGAACCGCAGTTTCGTATCCACACCATACTGGCAGCTGCATGTCACCCTCAATGGCGGCACGTCACACCGCCGCTTCTTCCATCCCGCGACCTTTGACGACAGGCAGAAGGCGGAAGCCGCCTACCGCAGTCTCTCTCCCGATTCTTCGGCGACGGTCACGAAGGTGGAGCGCAGGAAAAGCCTGCAACAGCCGCCGTTGCTCTACGACCTAACGGCACTCCAGAAGGACTGCAACGTGCACCTCGACCTGCCCGCAGCAAAGACGCTGGACATCGCCCAGTCGCTCTACGAGAAGAAGCTCATTTCCTACCCGAGAACGGGAAGCCGGTATATCCCGCACGATGTGATGGCCTGCGTGCCCGGTCTGTTGGAAAGGATAATGGCCATGCCCGAATTCGCCACAAGTGCCGGAATCCTTGACTTTGCGCGTCTCAACACCCGTAGCGTGGACGACCGTAAAGTGACGGACCACCATGCTCTCATCACGACCGGCATCGCACCCGAAGGGCTTTCCGAAGCGGAGGAGGCCGTCTATACGCTGATAGCCGGACGTATGCTGGAGGCGTTCTCGCCCTGCTGCGAGAAGGAACTGATTCTTATGGAATGTCGCCTGGACAACATGGATTTCCGCTCGAAAAGTTCCCTTGTCGTCAGTCCGGGATGGCGCGGCATCTTCTGCAGGAAAGAGGACAGGCAGGACGACGAGCCGGAAACCGACGAGGGTACGGCCGTATTTGCCGAAGGGGACACGGTTCCTGTTTCAGGATTCGGACTGTCCCAGAAGAAGACCGTGCCCAGACCGCCCTATACCGAGGCCACGCTGCTGGCAGCAATGGAGACCTGCGGCAGGGAGATAGCCGACGAACAGGCACGCGAGGCCGTGAAGGAGCTGGGCATCGGCACGCCCGCCACAAGAGCCGCCATCATCACCACACTGTTCAAACGTGACTATATCGCCCGCTCCGGCAAGAGCATCGTCCCCACGGAAAAGGGACTCCATATCTACGATGCGGTGAAGGACATGCTCGTGGCGGATGTTTCCCTGACAGGAAGCTGGGAGAAGACCCTGCTCCAGATAGAGCGGCACACGCTCGGACCGGACACGTTCATGGCATCCATCACGGACTACACCCGCAAGGCTACCCGTGAAATCCTGAACCTCAGCCTTCCGGCGGCAGCCGCCCGCACATTCACCTGTCCCAAATGCAAGACCGGACACATTATCGTCAGGGAAAAGAGTGCCCGTTGCGACAATAAAGGGTGCGGACTGACCGTGTACCGCAGATTCCTGAACAAGGAACTGACGGACCAGCATCTGGAACAGCTTTTCTCCTCCGGTTCCACACGCCTTATCAAGGGATTCAAGGGAAAGAAGGGCGTGGCTTTCGACGCTTCGGTCACCTTTGACGCCGGGTTCACCCTGACACTCTCGTTCCCCAAAAACGGGAACGGCAGGAAAAGGAAATGATGAAGCCATCCCGATTCGCGGGGCAAAGGTCGCAGCCCGCCCGTTTCCACCGGCAAGGTCAGGCCTTACGGTTTCTGGGAAAAATCATCCTCGCCAGAGGCTCCGGTATTTTTCCCGAAAACCTTGCCTGTGGAGGCGGACTGCAAGAAAGCCCCTGAAACCGGGAATGGCATTCCCGCCAAACAAATGAAGATTATGAAAGCAAAAGAACGTATCAGAAAGATAGCGGACAGCAGATGGGCAAGGACACTCGCGCTGGCCGTAACAGCAGCCATCATATTCAGCTGGCTCTATTCCCACGGTATATCGCCTGTATGGACTGCCGTGGCCATCATCTGTTTCAGGGGACTCTTCAGGTTCCTCTACCGTATAGCCTGTTTTCTCGTGGCATTGGCAATCATTCTGTGCATACTGAGTTTTCTGGTCTTCTGAAATCTGACGATATGGAACATGCACGGAATTTATCATTGCAGCATAAGGGAGCTGTCCGGGAGCGGGCGGCTCTTTTTGTATCCGTCACAGCCGGAAATGACACGGAAAGAAAAGGGAATGGACGGAAAACACAGACATTGGCAAACCGAGAACTACAGGGCAAAGTTGGCAAACGCTTCTTGTCGGACGGCAAGGTCAGGCCGCAAGCGGTTTCGGAAAAAATCATCCTCGCTGCGCTCCGGTATTTTTCCCGAAAACCCTGCCTTTCCGGAAGCATTTGCCGTTGGGCCCTTGTAGTTCAACGGGCTGCCAAAGCCCGGGTATTCACAGTTAAAAATTAAAGAATATGCAACAAGCGATCATCACAAGACAGTCACCAGCTCCGATAGGGATGCCCGTGACAAGAAGACCGAAAGTACACGTCCCGCAACCGGCAATCAAGCTGCCGCCAAGGGGAACCACAGGTCCCGTTCACATCTCAAAGCTGCTGAACCCCGTTCTGGAAATATGCAGACATCCGGATAGGAAGTAAGCATTCGATAAACTCCCCCTTTCATTCTAAAAATGTGATATTACTTTTGT
>ENA-OXEY01000548-OXEY01000548.1-human-gut-metagenome-genome-assembly--contig:-NODE-548-length-15410-cov-17.431390_pt1 | contig 15410 bp, 11 predicted proteins | sample MGYA00249365_ERZ652263 | MGnify/ENA primary metagenome ERZ652263 (study PRJEB26925, sample SAMN05826763) | human gut metagenome | biome: ENVO:2100002; feature: ENVO:00000062; material: ENVO:00002003...
AATACTCCATCTGCTGTGGACTTGATGTCCACAAAAATGTTATCGTTGCAACCATCGTAACTACCAATAAGGACGGCATATCCGAATATCTGCAAAAATCTTTTTCAACCATCAACTCAGATATTCAAAGGTTTCACAACTGGCTTATCGAGAATAATTGCTATCATGTTTGTATGGAATCCACCGGAAAGTATTGGATTCCTATTTTTAATTATCTCGAAAATGACATTGATGTCTGCCTTACACATCCGAAGTATGTCAAAGCCATTAAAGGCAAGAAAACGGACAAAAAGGATTCTAAATGGATTGCCGACCTCTACAAATTTGATCTTGTCAGATGTTCCTTTATTCCTCCAAAAGATTTTCGTCAGCTTAGGGAACTTTCCAGATACCGTTTCAAGCTGGTCTGCATGAAGTCTTCCGAGAAGAATCGCATCCAGAACTGTATGACCATTTCCAATGTCGGCATTGCCAGTGTTCTTTCTGATCCTTTTGGCAAGACAGCAACTGAAATCATCTCTTATCTATTGGAGCATACTGCCGATTCCATGGATGAAAAAGCTGTCCGCAAACTCATAAAGAAAGGGGCTAAATCCAAGTCTGATGAAATCATCGAAGCCATCAAAGGCTACACTATTGAAACAGATCAGGCTAAAAAACTAGAGCTTGCCCGGGGGCATCTGGAATATCTCGATGATATGATTACCCAGACCGAAGTGGAACTCTATGTCCGCATCAAGCCTTATTACGAGTTCGTGGAGTTTGTCAGTACCATGCCCGGCATGACAGAGTTAAGTTCCACGATTGTTCTTGCAGAAACAGGCGTTGATATGGATATTTTTGATGATGCAAAACATCTGTGTTCCTGGTGCGGACTTTCTCCTGCCAACAATGAATCCGCTGGTAAGAAAAAGTCTGTCCGCATTGCCAAAGCAGGCGATTACCTGAAACCAATGATGGTTCAATGTGCCCTTGCTGCAATTAAGAGCAAAAAGCAGCCTTATTTTGCAATCAAATATGGTCGAATCAAAAAGCGACGTGGACACAAAAAGGCAATCATTGCCATTGCAAGAATGATGATGGTCTGTATTTATCACATGGTTTCAGAAAAGAAGCCCTTTACCCCTACTGACTATGAGGAATTGATGGACCCTCAGAATCATGTAGAGAGTGTCGTCTTGAATGAGAACAATGTGTTTGCTTACCTTGAAAGCCTTGGTTACGACAGCTCTAAGTTAGTGAAACGCAACGATAACTAACATTTTTTCTGCTTTCTATACTTGTAAAAACAGGGTTTTATGAACCCTTATATAAGTGCGCCCAAAAATCTACTTTATTTTTCACTCTTTTATCCTTTTCCTTATTATGCATTTTTATTATACAAGCCTGTGACATGGAACCGGCACAGGCTTGTGAAAATACATTGTTATCTGCTATCCCTTCAGTCCCGTAGAAGCAACACCTTCTACGAAGTATTTCTGCAATACCAGGAACACAATTAGTACCGGGATCAGGGACAATACCGATCCTGCCATGATCAGACCGTAATCGGAAGAGTACTGGCTGATGAACATTTTTAATCCCAGCTGAATGGTCTTCTTCTCCTGACTCTTTAAATAAATCAGGGGGCCCAGGTAGTCATTCCATGTAGCCACGAAGGTGAAGATCGTCAGTGTGGACAGTGCCGGTTTCGACAACGGCAGCATGATGCTGGCATAGATCCGGTACTCACTCATACCGTCGATTCTGGCGGCTTCACACAGATCATCGGGAATGCCTTCATAGAACTGCTTCATCATGAACACACCGAAAGCGGAGAATGCCTGCAGACAAATCATAGCCAGCAGCTTATCGTTCAGTCCCATTCTTCTCATCATGATGAACTGAGGTACCATGTATACCTGCCAGGGCATTGCGATGGTTGCGATGTATGCCAGGAACAGTCCGTTCTTATGACGGAAGTCCAGTTTTGCAAAGGAATATGCTGCAAAGCTGCTGGTCAGTAACTGTAAGAAAGTAACGATCAATGTCAAGTATACTGTATTTCCCACGAATCTGCCAAAGGGAATCTTCGTCCAGATCTTCAGGTAATTGTCCCACTTGGGGTTCGCAGGGATCCATACAAAAGGATTCATCTGGAATACTTCTCTGTCGCTCTTGATAGATGCGGAAAGCATCCATAGGAAAGGAATGATCATGACCGCTGCGATCAGAATGAGGATCGCATATACGATCACTTTGCCCAAAACGGCTTTTTTATGTGCTGATTTCATAATCTGTGCGCCTCCTAACGTTTTACCCTGCCGTACACTTCAATCTGACTCAGTGCCGGGAAGGGGGATGGATCTTCTGCTTTGATCAGGTTGCAAAGCTCCAGCCAGGTGATCTCTTTCTCGGGGATTGGCAGTACATGTGCCCTGCTGCTCTTCTCTAAGGGAAATTCCTGTTCACTGCCATCGGAAAACCGGATTGTTACCTGCTGCCACCAGTTGTCATGCGGGAAATCGGATCTGGTGTACAACACGATCCTGTCTGCCAGTACCGGTCTGCCGAAGTCCAGCTTCATGGCTGCATCATCCTGCATGTTGATTCCCCAGGATTCGTAGGGCCATTCTCCGTGGGAGCGGTTCGCCCGGACACCGTCAATGGCGTTTTTCGCTGCGAATACACTCTCGCCTCTGGTCTCCACATTGGCTGTCGCATGAGGATAACAGGGAACATCCATATGCTGATCCGCAGGATTCAGTGCCAGGTTTCTATAGGCTGTGATCTCATCTTCTCTTGCGACTTCCGCATAGAGATAATGTTTATTTCCGGAAAATACCTTGGGAGACATGCTGATCCTTTTTTCTCCGAAGGGCACATAATAGGATACATTGTCGGTTATGTATACGAAAGCATCTCCTAGTGCATCATCCACCTGTAAATGTACGTGGATATTTTTCTCGTCGGTCTCCAGCACGATCCTGTCACCCTCTTCATAGGTGTGGGTGCAGACCAGATCCACGAAGTCCTCACCACTGCTGACGCAGATGGTGTTGCTGTCCTTATCAAGAACCTTCAAAGCCAAGATTGCCATTATGCTTTCTCCTTCTTTGCCTGACCGCGGAACTGGATGATCGTTACGAACAGTACCATTAGGAACAGTACCATTGCTACAGAGCTGGAGTAACCCAGATCCCAGTCAATAAATGCTTTCTGATAAATGTAATATACGAGAACGGTTGCTGAAGTGGTCAACTCTCCGCTTCCGCCGCCTGCCAGCATAATAGCGATATCGTAAACCTTAAAGCAGTTGATAGTCAGCATGACAACTACGAAGAAAGTGGTGGAGGACAACTGCGGCCAGGTCACATAACGGAATTTCTGCCAGGTATTCGCACCGTCCAGGCTGGCTGCTTCATACAGTTCGGAAGAAATACCCTGTAAGCCTGCCAGATAGATTACCATATAATAACCCATGTATTTCCATACACTGAACAGAATCATGGAGAACAGTACCAGTCCGCCGGTGAACCACTGGGGAAGCTGATCCTGCGGTACATTGAAAACATTCAGCAGAATGTTGTTCACAGGTCCTTTGGAGGGGTGGAACAGCATTTTCCATACTGCGGTGATTGCTACCAGAGAAGCTACATATGGGAAAAAGGAAAGAGTTCTAAAAATGCCTCTTCCTATTACTTTCTGATTTAACACGATAGCCAGTGCCAGAGATGCGATCATGGTCAGAGGCACGGTACCGATACAATAGATAATGGTGTTTTTAAATGCTGCGATAAAGAAGGTATCTTTCCACAGTCTTGTAAAATTACTGATGCCTGCCCACTGGATCGGGTTACTCCCGTCCCACTTCATGAAAGCAAGGGCAAAGGCAAAAATAATGGGGATCAAAGTAAATACGCAGAAACCGATAAAGTTAGGTGCAATAAAGGAGTAGGCCACCAGATCTCTTTTGGTTTGACGGCTTAATTTCCGCATAACAATTCTCCTTTCAAACGCTTTTTGTGTCATCTTTTGCGTCTTTTTCTGATAAGAAAGGGGCCGTAGGTACGACCCCTTAAGTCTTATTCAACATTCAACAAACATTCAATACTTTTATAGAGAAGATCTTCATTACTGAGCCTGAAGGTCAGCTACCGCTTTATTCATTGCTGCAATACCATCATCAATGCTCATCTCACCAGTCATGATACTTCCATGATAGGAATCCAGAGCAGAGTTGATCTCAGATACATTGGGAGCGTAAGGAACTTCCAGGTACAGGTTGGATACAGTCAGAGCCTCCTTGCTGGCTTCATCGGTGGGGAATCCTTCCAGACCGGAGATCATGTCTACTACTTCATCAGTCATCATTGCAGGGAAGTTACCACTGGAAGCCATAACTGCTGCGCCTTCTTCACCACTTACCCACTTAACGAAATCCCAGGATGCATCAGGAGTATCACTTGCAGTGGTTACAGCCAGGCCGGTGATGGTACCCAGAGTAGAACCGGGCTCCACACCTTCTGCATGAGGATACTTAACGATACCCCAGTTACCGCACAGGCTGGAATCATATTCGCCGGACTTCAGGTTGGAGATCATGGTTGCGATGAACCAGGAGCCCATGTTCATCATTGCTACATCTCCACCGGAGAATGCTGCAGAATAATGTAAGCCTTCGGTCTTCAGATCTGTGTACTTTCTGCATACGCCGTCAGCCTCCTGATTCAGAACCATCTCATAGTAAGGTTTGAAGAAATCATAGCTGCCATCCAGGATAGTGTGCTTGCCATCCAGTACACCGAACAGCTGGACTGCACTTCTCCAGGTGTGGTAATGAGCACCGTATACCTGAGAACCAAAGGTAGTATCGGTCATCTCTCTTGCCAGAGCATCATACTCATCAAAAGTCATATCATTGGTAGGATAAGCAACACCCTTGGCATCAAACAGATCCTTGTTATAGAACAGTACCCAGAAGTCATTTCTGAAAGGCAGCTCATACAGGCTTCCGTCTACAGTTACCTGATCGGTAACACCTGCGTATTTGCTTAAATCCACGCCATCTTTGGAGATGTAATCATCCAGGGAAAGGATAGATCCCTTCTGTACCAGAGTTGCATATCCAGGTACATCCTTGACGGTTACTACATCGAAATCGGAGCCGCTGCCGGAAAGCTCAGTTGCCAGAACGGTCATGTAATCGGTAGAACCAAGGTCTACCATCTCAATGGTTACACCGGGATGAGATGCTTCATATGCGTCCTTAATGTCACCCCAGTACTGTGTGGTCTCCTGATCCCAAATAGCCCACTTTAAAGTAACTTCTTCTGCGGGTGCTGCTTCGGTGGAAGCTGCTGCAGCCTCAGTGGTTGCTGCTGCGGGTGCTTCACCGGTGGAAGCTGCTGTGCTGCCGTTATCAGAGCTGCCGCAGCCTGCAAGCATGGTGGTCATCATTGCTGCTGTCAGTACTAAACTTAATACTTTCTTTTTCATGTAAACCCTCCTGTTAATTTGATACTATGTTACGTCTGTTACGGATCCGTTCTTACCGGTTCCTTGACTGTAACTAAAGTATAACGAAAAAGACAGGGACATGACATGGAAAAATTTATAATAGTATTCACAATTTTTTATAATTTGTTTACATTTTTTCTGAAAGTGTTTTCTTAAGATGTAATTTTTTATTTTAATATGCACTTTTTTTAGCAACTTGTTTTTTCAACTACCGTTTTTCTTCGATTATGTTATACTGAATGCATGAAAAAGACTGTTTATCACTCTAAAAGCATACGAAATCGCATCCTGTTTTTTACTTTAAGTGCGATCCTTGGAATGTGTCTGTTGATCAGCCTGTTCAGTTACTATATTTTCCAACACTATTTACAGAACACGCTGATCCAGTCCACAGAGACCAGTTTACGGCTGTTGTCGGAATCCATAGATTCCAGCATCAATGATGTTTACCGTCTGGTCCGCTACTGTCAGACGGATTCAAACATTGCAAAATACATTGAGCACAATCCGAATCCGGGATCAGTATTGTCAGTATCCACCTATGATTCCTTCAGTGAAGAATGCAACCGGAACGGTGCTTATAATTACATGCCGCGAATTGCTGTTGTATCACAGGAACATTATCTGCAGGTGGTTGCTACGACTTATTCTTCTACAGCGGATCTTGCGGAACAGATACCGATCCTTCCTTATTATGAAGAATTACTGACTGCAGATGATTATGATTTTTCTACCGGGATTATTGCGGATCCTTTTCACCGTGCCGGGCGAAAGGTGCTGCCTATTCTCCGCCCTATTACCTATCAGTATAATAACAAACAGGCCGGTTACTTATTTATTGAAGTATCCACAGATCTGTTTACCATCCCTTTAAAAGACTACAGCTGCCCGGAAGACAGTTATCTCTATCTGACGATTGCCGGTCATTCCTATATATATGAAGATAATGAGCTGAGGGAATACGAACCGGAATACAATCTGAAAGAAGATATGAGCAGCCATTCTCTCACCGGAGACACACAGATTTCCCGGATCCACTGCTCCACAATAGGAGAACAGATTCTGGTCACAGCCCCCTTAAATATGCCGGATTGCTATTTAAGTCAGAGCATCTCTCACGTAGAGCAGACCAATCAGGCTGTTTTATTTATGGGAATCCTCGCCTGCATCCTGATCGGCATCCTGTCCATCGGTATTGTACTGATGCTCCTGATGAACCGCATGATCACAGTTCCCGTGTCTCATCTGCAATCCCGCATGAAACGGATCGCCGAGGGCGATTTCTCAAGAGATTCTTCTATAGAATGGGATCATGAGCTGGGGGACATCGGCCGGGGGATCAATGATCTGTCGGAAAATGTATGTCAGTTGATGGAGCGGCGTCTGAAGGACGAAAAACAAAAGCAGGATCTGGAATACAAGATGCTACAAAGCCAGATTAACCCTCATTTCCTGTATAATACACTGAATTCCATCAAATGGATGGCCACCATACAGGGTGCCAACGGTATCTCTGAAATGACGACATCTCTGTCCAAACTGCTGAAAAGCATCTCCAAGGGTACCAGTCTGCTGATCGATATTCGGGAAGAGCTGTCGCTGCTTGAAAATTATTTTACCATCCAGAGTTACCGCTATGGTGGTACCATCACTATGAATATTCAGGTGGATGACGAGTCTTTATATAACAACGAAATTATTAAATTCACACTACAGCCTCTGGTAGAAAACGCAATTTTCCACGGTATCGAACCCAAGGGCTGTGCCGGACACATTCTGATCCATGTAAAGTATGAGGCTGCTGATACTACCGACAGGATCCGAATCGATGTGGCTGATGACGGTGTCGGCATGACTGCGGAAAAAGCCGCTCAGATATTGAGTTCCAATGACGACAGCTCAGCAGATTTTTTCCGGGAGATCGGTGTCAGCAATGTACATAAGCGTCTGCAATATCAGTTCGGTGCGGAATACGGTATTACCATAGAAAGCAAAGTGGGGGAATATACGATCATGTCCATTCATATTCCCAATATTATTTTCAAAGCAGATGAAAATGCTTAAAGCCGGGCAGACATACGCCCAGAAACGGAGTTTGTATGTATCAGCTGTTAATCGTAGACGATGAGCCTCTGGTTCAGGCAGGAATCCGTTCCATGCTGAACTGGAACGAAATGAATATAGAAATCTGCGGCACTGCCATGAACGGACAGGCTGCTTTGAAGATCATTGAGGAGAAGTCTCCAGACATCGTGATCACGGATATCAAAATGCCTGTCATGAGCGGCCTGGAGCTTGCGAAAGCATGCAGAGAACGCTATGGGGAGAATTGCCCTTATTTTATCATCCTCACCAGCTATGAAGACTTCCAGATGGCAAGAGATGCCCTGGCTTATCAGGTCTCCGACTATCTGGTCAAACTGGAACTGACACCGGAAGTACTGAAAAAGGCCATAGACAAGGTACTGGCACAGATCTCTCAGTCCCGGAAAAAGCAAATATCCGCTGTAAATATTCATCCTTTTTATGATAAATTTCTGATCAGCCTTCTGCATGATCTGTTTGAATCAGAAGAACAATTTCTCTTACAGAGCAGAGATCTGAATCTGAATTTTGACTACGGTGCCTACATCTGCTGCTATGGCGAGATTCTCAGTCCCCAGGCCGACCAGTTGTCTGCGGAGCAGCAGATTTCTCTGTTCACCACTTCCCTGCAGATGATCCGGGAGCTTGGGGGAAAATATCTGTCTCTTTACGCACTGTCTCTGGATCTGCGCCATTTTGCACTGATTTTCTGCTTTGTGGATCCCGTGGACACCGAAGATTATGCGGAAAGTCTGACGGATATTCTGCAGAGCATCAGCGCTACCCTGCAGAATTATTATAATGTTACTCTGCGCTGCGGTATCGGTATTCCGGTCCAGACTCCCGCTACAATCTGTGATTCTTATCAGTATGCGAGACAGATTTTCCAGAATACAGAAAGCACTGCATCCATCGTTGCCTTTGATACCGACCATGCCCGGGAAAATGCGAAGAATTCCTTTAATATCAGCCTGTTCAAAAATGATCTTACCCGGGCTTTTGAGGAGTATGATCCGGATATTCTGAAAAATACGATCCGGTCTCTCTGCGATCTGTTCCGGGATCATCCGGGGCATTATGTGCAGGCACTGGATGCCGCCGGCAATATCCTGTATCTGTCCATCTCCCTGCTACAGGATGGAGAGTCCATCGTCTCCGGCTTTTTCGCCGAGTACCCGGACGGCTACCGCTCCCTGTACAAGCAGTCCAATGTAGAGCATGTGCTCCAATGGCTGCAATTTTTCTGTGATAAGCTGTGCGAGCTGTTCCAGAACCGCAGAAAAGACTACAAGAACCACATCGTGACTAATGTGCGCAAATACATCAATGAGCATGTGAACGAACGGCTGTCTCTGAATGAAGTAGCAGCGGTATTCGGCATCAGCCCGAATTACTTAAGCCAGCTGTTCAGCAAGTACAACGATACCGGCTTCAGTGAATATATCAACATCTGCAAGATCACGGAAGCCAAACGGCTGCTGGAAGAAGAAAATATGAAGGTCTACGAGGCCGCAGAGGCTCTGGGCTTCGAGAGTGCCTTCTATTTCAGCAAGGTATTTAAACGGGTGGAGGGTGTCTCCCCCACGGAATACGTCAACAATAAGTTCAGTTAACTGCTATTACGGTTTGTCTCTTATTGGGAATTATGAATATGGAAAGGCAGGATCAGAGAAATGAATTCACAACCGATAAGTATAGAAAAGCGTTTTTTAGAGACAGCAAAAGCATTCCACGGAAACAGCCACCCTTTTCACCCATTTCCGAAGGCTGTGGACCGAAAGGCTTATGAAGGACTCCCGACAGCATTGAAGGAACTTCTGATTCAGGCCGGTGAGGCAAAGCTGGGATATGAATTCCCGGTGATACGTGCCACAGATTACATGCGTTTTAAAAGAGACGGTGACCGGGCTGCTTTTGAAGCCCTCTATTTTGCCAAACGTAATGCCTTAAATGATCTGATCCAGGCAGAATGTGTAGAACATCAGGGGCGTTTTCTGGATGATATTCTCAACGGTATTTATTCTATCTGTGAAGAGACTGCCTGGCAGCTTCCGGCGCATAACTCCTATATCCGTGATACCCCGCAGTTGATCCTGCCGGATGTCACCAGACCCATCATGGATCTGTTCGCCTGCGAGACCGGAGCTTTGCTTGCCTGTGCGGCTTATCTGCTGGAAGAAGAATTCAACGCTGTCAGCTCTTTTATCCTGACCTGCATCGAGGACAATCTGAAGCGCCGGATCCTGCTGCCCTATCTGACCGCACATTTCTGGTGGATGGGACATGACGATGAGCCTATGTGCAACTGGACCGTATGGTGTACGCAGAATGTACTGCTGACCACGTTCCTGATGCCCTGGAGTGTGGAAATGTCCTCTCGGTTGTCCTCTCCGGTGCGCACATTCTGCGGAAATGCTCCGTTGTTCCTGCCAGAGAATACGTCTGACACAGTTGTCACATTGCAGGCGATTCTGCATAAGGCCGCTGAAAGCTGTGATTATTTTCTCAAGGATTACGGCAATGACGGCTGTTGCGAGGAGGGTGCCCAATATTATCGCCATGCGGGACTATGTCTATACGGTGCCATGACTGTGCTGAACACGGTTACCGACGGTCATTTCGACACTCTGTTCCGGTGGGATAAGGTGAAAAATATTGCATCCTATATTCTGAACGTGCATGTGAATGATAAATACTATTTTAATTTTGCTGACTGCTCTCCTATAGCCGGTCGTGCCGGAGTACGGGAATATCTCTTTGGCAAGGCCATCGGGCAGGAGGATCTCTGCCTGTTCGCCGCCAAAGATTTTCAGGCGGGTCAGGGACAGCTTGTCACAGATGAAGTGAACGGTGGGAATCTGTTCTATCGTATGCAGACCGTATTTCATTATGAGGAATTGATGAAACAGGACACTTCCGGAACGCTTTCCCACCGGGATGTCTATTATCCCAGCGTGGGGCTGTTCCTCGTGCATTCCGATACTTTGGATCTGGCAGTCAAAGCCGGAGACAATGCCGACAGTCACAACCACAATGATACCGGCAGCATCACCTTATACAAAAATGGACTGCCCATTCTGGCGGATATCGGTGTGGAGACCTACACCCGGAAGACCTTCTCTCCCAGACGTTACGAGATCTGGACCATGCAGTCAGGGTATCACAACCTGCCTACAATCTGCGGTACGGATCAGAAGGACGGTGTGGAATACCGTGCGGAAAATGTGATGACAGTTCTGACCGGAGCCGAACCTTCTATTTCCATGGAACTGGCTGCCGCCTATCCTGCCGCACAGGCTATTGTGCCGGATCTGACTTATGTCCGCAGGGTGACATTAAAAAAGTCTTCCAACACTGTCGTATTGGAAGACCATACAAATGCACAAGATGTTATTCTTAATTTTATTACTTATGAAAAACCTGTTATTCTTTCTGACGGTAAACTCTCCATCGGAGAAGCATCTGCCTCCTTCGAAGGGGCTGATCTGCTCGCCATAGAAACGCTGCCGATCACGGACGCACGTTTGAAAACGGCATGGGATCATGATCTGTACCGGATTCGGCTGAAGGGCAACGATGCCAGCTTCCGGCTGACTATTCAATAAAGCCTAAAATTTCAGGCTTTTCTCACGGAATGTTTATTCTTGTACATTTCATCATCTGCCCGTTTTATGGTTTCTTCCAGAGTTTCTGCTGTCTTGCGAAAGGCTCCGCCGATTGCAAGACGGCAGTAAAACTCTGTTGTTACATCCGATAAATTTCCTTTCTCATCTCCACGCATGGTACTTACCAGTTCCTGTACTTTTTCTTCCGTACAATCTCTGATCAGCATTACAAATTCATCTCCGCCGATACGGAATCCGCTTGCTTGCTCCGTGAGATACCTCCGGATAAATTCCGCTGCTTTCAGGATCACAGCATCACCTTTTTCATGTCCGAAGGTATCATTCATGCGTTTCAAATTGTCAATGTCGAAATAAATTACACCGATGGTACAGTCATTCTGCAGTTCTTTTAACTGTTCTTTGTAGTGTCTCTTGTTGTAGAGCTGCGTCATGCTGTCATGATTGCTGTTCCAATCGGCAATAGCCAGCTGGGAACTGGACGCAATGATATCATGCTCCATTTTCTTCATGGATTCACACAGCCGTTCCAGTTCATCTCCGGTTCTGATGTTCATCCGGCTGATGGGAGATTCCTTACCATCCCGCAAAATGGCAATAGAATAGCTGGAAGCCGCCTTGGACATGGCATTTAACGGTCCCAGCACATTGTGCTGCATAAACCAGATCATAAAGACTCCGAAAAGCACCGTAATCGATGTAACAATGATGGTAATATACCCTAAATAAGTCAATTGCTCCCTTCTGACATTTTCTGTGGAAATTCCTACGATAATATAAGCCACCGGAATATTGTATGAGGAATTCAGCGGAATGTAGTAATCGCTTCTTCCGTTATACTCTAACGGTTCTATTTTCTCACATGCGATCAACTCGTCTTTTATAGCATTCTGTACCTCATCATAGGGGCGGATATCTCCTAAAAATGCTCCGTTTTCTGTCAGATCTGTGTCATACACATAACAGCCTCCACCATCCCTGAAATTGACCACGCTGATCTGCAATACATTTTCACTGGTGTTGCGATAGTCAATGAGTTTATTCCATACCTCGTAATACGCCGTATTTCTCCGTCTGTTGTCCAGATAGCCCGTTACGCTGTCTCCGTCTACCACCAGTCTGCAGGTATTCGCCACAGTCTGCGCCAGAGAATCTGTGTAATTCCGATTGACATTCATATAATTGACGTAGTTTACAAATATGAAGCTCACGTCCATAATGCATACGATGATAACAATAGCCAGAACGATTTTATACTTTAATGATTTTTTCATTCGTAATCCTCGGAAATCAATACTTTCTCTGATCTATATAGTCGGCTGCATTTTCATAGGTATAGATGTTTTCCTCAGTGTTATAGATCTTGTCCACCTCTCTGCCGGCTTCCAGTTCTTCTATGACCGTCTCCACAGTGGATGCCAACAACGGATTACACTCCACGGTGGCATGTAATTTCCCCGCCATCATATTTTCAAAGCTTTCGTGCAAAGCGTCAAAGGAGATCATAATGATGTCTCCCTCAGGCCCATAGCTCTTGCCGTTCCGGTCCAGTGCTTTCATGGCACCAAAGATCATGTTATCATTTTCCGAAATGATAACATCAATATCCTTTACCGTTCCTTTGCTGAGCAGATTTTCCATATAGGTCTGGCCTTCTCCCTGAGTGAAATTGGCACATCCCCTGTCTACGATAGTCCAGTTCGGATGTTCCTCCACTCCATGTAAAATACCGTTCGTTCTTCCGATGGCAGCGGTAGCTCCTTCAGTTCCTTCCAGCAGGACAATGTGGATTGTCTCGTTTTCCCGTCCCTGCTCTGTTAAATACTGATCCAGCCACGTTACAGCTTTCCGGCCTTCCTCTTCAAAATCCGAACCGATCCAGGACACGTATTCCGTTTCATCCACAGCGATTTTACGATCCGCTACGATGACCGGTATCCCAGCTTCCTTTGCGGCATGTATGGCATCCTCCCATCCGGTCTCCACGATGGGCTGCAGGATAATATAATCTACTTTCTGCTGGATCAGATCGTACATGGCTTTTACCTGGCGCTCCGAACTGGAATTGCCGTCGATATAGATCAGATCGTAGCCTCTTTCTTTGGTGAACGTATTCAGATAATCATTGGTATTGGCATCTCTCCAGTCAGACTCTTTTCCCGTCTGGATCATCCCCACCCGGATGAGACCGTCATTATACCCCGGTGCCGCACCCCGGATCAGTTGCTGCGTTTTGTCGGCTCGTTCAGTCCCACATCCGATCAACCCCAGACAAAACATCAGCACACAAGTCACGGCAACTATTCTTTTTTTCATGTAACCACCCCTGGTTCTTTATTTATCGTTATTTTTACCGTTATCTTCTCTTTTCCGAATCATGCCTCTTACGTTTTATAGTACCATCTTGCTGTATAGGGTGCAAGCCATCACCGGTGGTTCTCAAAATAATTTTACGCTTTTTTATATTTTTTAACAAGGTCTACCTATCGGATACTGATCATCAGTATCGTCATGATGATCCTGTTCGTGGGATCCAATCTATATCTGAGCCGGATCAATTCTCAACAGCTGGAAGCTACCATGTATATGAACCAATAGCGTCTGGGTTCCAAAACGCTGACCGCTGCCGTACAGCCTTATGCCGTCACCGGAGATAAGACCTATTACAACAATATGAAGGAATTATACAAGGACAAGAATTGTGACATTGCCTGGGAAAGTCTGCAGCAGAACGGTCTAACAGACAATGAATGGGCACAGTTAAACCATATTGCTGAAATGTCCAACGGTCTGGTTCCTCTGGAAGAAGAATCCATGGATAAGGCCGGTTCCGGAGATACACAAGCAGCTATTTCTTATGTATTTGGTGAGGAATATGAATCTACCGTACAGGAGATCACTGCAACCACAGATAATTGTATCAATGATATCCAGGCACGTATGGCTCAGAAGCAAAATACTCTGAATCTGATAATGATCACTACCATGGTGATTTTCATTCTCTGCTTCCTGACCATTGCCCGCAAGATTGTCACCACACTGACCTTTGCAAAACAGGAACTGCTGATTCCCATTGTAAAAGTATCCGAGCAGATGAAAGTACTTGCGCAGGGACATTTTGACAGCCGTCTGGATCTGCCGGAGGATGACAGTGAAGTCGGCATCATGGTGCAGGCCGTTCATTTCATGAACGACAACTTTACCAAGATGATCACCGAGATTTCCGAGATCTTAGGTCAGATGGGTCAGGGCAATTACCGTGTAGAGCCTACGGAAGAATATGTCGGTGACTTTGTACAGATCAAGGATTCCATGGTGAAGATCATTGCCGATATGAAGAAGACACTGTCCACCATTCAGGTCAGCGCACAGGAGATCGATGGTGGTTCCGAGCAGCTGGCACAGGCAGCTACCGATCTGGCAGAAGGCTGTACCGCACAGGCCTCCAAGATTTCCGAAGCATCCCAGATGATCGACGCTATGGCAAAGAGTATTGAAGAAAAAGCCAGAGTTGCACAGGAGACCGCAGATATCTCCAAGCAGTCCGCACAGACGGTTGCTGATGGCAATGCCAAGATGCAGGAACTGAAAGTCGCAATCGGTGAGATCAGTAAATGTTCCGAGGAGATTCGTTCTATCATTCAGGTCATTGAGGATATCGCTTCCCAGACCAACCTCCTGTCACTGAATGCCTCCATCGAGGCTGCCCGTGCCGGAGAAGCAGGCCGCGGATTTGCTGTCGTAGCCGAGCAGGTCAAGAATCTGGCGGAACAGTCCACCGAGGCTGCCGGAGAGACCACAAAGCTGATCGAGAGCACCATCGATGCTGTCAACAAGGGAATCGCCATTGCAGAAGAAACCGAAGCCAGCATGGATCAGGTAATGGAAGAAGCCGAGGCTTCTACCAAGCGTATGGATGATATGGCACAGGCCCTTCAGGCTGAAGTGTCCAGCGTCCAGCAGATCGATGAAAACATCGCTCATGTGGCCGGAATCGTGGACAACAACTCCGCATCTTCTCAGGAGACCGCCGCTGTCAGCGAAGAACAGTCCGCGCAGGTACATACTATGTTACAGCTGATGCATCAGTTCCAGATCTAGTTTTCAGAATGATAAAGCCTGAGTGCTTCTAAAGAAGCCTCAGGCTTTCAGACTGTAGACAAAGCTCCTTCCTGTGAGGGAGCTTTTCTTGTGTCATGACTG
>ENA-OXEY01000551-OXEY01000551.1-human-gut-metagenome-genome-assembly--contig:-NODE-551-length-15378-cov-9.095216_pt1 | contig 15378 bp, 15 predicted proteins | sample MGYA00249365_ERZ652263 | MGnify/ENA primary metagenome ERZ652263 (study PRJEB26925, sample SAMN05826763) | human gut metagenome | biome: ENVO:2100002; feature: ENVO:00000062; material: ENVO:00002003...
CGTCGGCAGCGTCAGATGTGTATAAGAGACAGCATGTAATCAACAAATGCACGAAGGAAATTACCCTCACCGAACTGCAGAACCTTAACCGGTCTGTCAACTGCCTTTGAAATCTTCTTGTTTAATCTTTCCATTATAATTCTCCTTAGATATAAATGATTGTTATCAGTTGCACAGCGCTTAATTCATATAATGAAGCATTATATAACCTGCCTCTTACATTTTCTTACATTCCTGTTCATTAAATGTAAGCGCTTTCATACTTTGATTATATGGTGAAATCACCAATAAGTCAATGAGATTTTTAAAAAAAATATTACTTTTTTCTATAATCTACTTGTTTTTAAAAAAATGACATTGTATAATAGCTCTATAAGTATGTAAGTACTTACATTATCCAGAAAGGAATTTAGACGCATGAATATTTATGATGTTTCCAAAAAAGCGGGAGTATCCATTGCAACTGTATCACGCGTCATCAATGGCAATACCAATGTCAGCGAAAAGACGAAGCAGAAGGTTCTCTCGGTTATGAAGGAAATCGGCTATACACCGAATGTATTCGCCAGGGGTCTCGGTCTTAACACCATGAAGACAATCGGCATCATGTGTACGGATTCCTCCGATGTGTATCTTGCCAACGCTGTATACTATCTTGAAAGAGAACTTCGTGCCAATGGCTATGATGCCATTCTTTGCTGTACCGGCAATGAGCTTTCCACGAAAAAGGATTATCTTGAGCTTCTTCTTTCAAAACGTGTTGACGCTGTAATACTTGTTGGTTCAAAGTTTCTTGAGACAAGGGCTGCAGACAATAAGTATATTATTGAAGCCGCCGAAAAGCTTCCAATTATGCTTGTAAACGGATATCTCGATGCACCTAATATTTACGGAACACTCTGCGATGATGAGAACGCAGTCTATGAAGTAACCGATTCCCTCATTAAAAATGGATGCAGTAATATTGTATATCTGTATACAAGCACCTCTCTTTCAGGTCAATGCAAGCTTGCCGGATTTAAAAAGGCTCATTTTGTACATAATATACCTATTAATAGTGAGCTTCTGCACCTATGCAACAAGAATATTTCCAACGCAAGAGATTATCTGACCCAGCTTAATGAACGCGGTATACATTTCGATGCCGTTGTTACCTCAGATGACTCACTTGCAGTAGGTGCTCTCAAGTTTGCACATTCCCATAAGCTTAAGGTTCCGGACGATTTAAGTATCGTTGGCTATAATAACACTATTATTGCCAGTTGTACGGACCCTGAGCTCACATCCATCGACAGCAAGGTAGAAGCTCTTTGCACAACTACCGTCAACACGCTCATGGGTGTTTTTAATGGGAATAATGTTCCATGCAAGACCAACATAACAGCCGATATAGTTAAGCGCGGCACTACAAAGTTTTAAATGTACCTATAATTTATGTACATAATCTGCACATACGCAGACATCACTACAATCAGGAGGTTTAATACTATGAAACAGTTTATGGACAAGGATTTCTTACTTTCCACAGACACAGCTAAAGCTTTATTTCACAATTACGCAGAGAATATGCCTATCTTAGACTATCACTGCCACATCAACCCTAAGGAAATTGCAGAGGATCGTAAGTTTGAGAATATCACACAGGTATGGCTCGGAGGCGACCACTATAAGTGGAGACAGATGCGTTCTAACGGTGTTGACGAATATTATATAACCGGCGGCGCTTCAGACAGAGAGAAGTTCCAGAAGTGGGCTGAGACACTCACTAAGGCTATCGGCAACCCACTCTATCACTGGAGCCATCTCGAGCTTCAGAGATACTTCGATTATCACGGCGTATTAAATGGCGATACAGCTGAGGAAGTATGGAACATCTGCAACGCCAAGCTTGCTGATGACTCTATGACTGTCCGCAACATCATCAAGAAGTCCGGTGTTACACTCATCTGCACAACAGATGATCCTGTTGATTCACTTGAGTACCACAAGCAGATAGCTGAAGATCCTACCTTTGACGTACAGGTACTTCCTGCATGGAGACCTGACAAGGCTATGAATATTGAGAAGCCTGATTACACCGAGTACCTTGCTAAGCTTTCCGAAGTCAGCGGCGTAGAGGTTAAGAGCTTCGAAGGACTTAAGGAAGCTCTTGTAAAGAGAATGGCATTCTTCGATTCAATGGGCTGCCGTGCTTCAGACCATGCTCTTGAGTATGTTATGTACAAGCCTGCTGCAGCAGAAGAGATTGAGGCTATATTTGCAAAGAGACTTGGCGGCGCTGCTCTCACAAAGGAAGAAGAGCTTAAGTTCAAGACGGCATTCATGACATTCGTAGGCAAGGAGTATAACAAGCTCGGATGGGCTATGCAGCTCCACTACGGTGCTAAGAGAGATAACAATGTATTCCGCTACAACCAGCTCGGACCTGATACCGGATATGATTGTATCAACACATACAGCTCTTCCGCTGAGATGGCTGATTTCCTCAACAGCATGAATGCTACAGATGAGCTTCCAAAGACCATCATCTACTCACTCAACCCGATTGACAACGCTGCTATCGGAACAGTACTCGGCTGCTTCCAGGATTCAACCGCTGTAGGCAAGATTCAGCAGGGTTCTGCATGGTGGTTTAACGATCACAAGGTAGGTATGACAGACCAGATGACATCCCTTGCTAACTTAGGTCTTCTCGGCAACTTCATCGGTATGCTCACAGACTCAAGAAGCTTCTTATCATACACAAGACATGAGTACTTCAGAAGAATCATGTGCGAGCTTCTCGGCAAGTGGGTTGAGAACGGTGAGTATCCTGCAGATATGAAGACTCTTGGCGGCATGGTAAGAGATATCTCTTACAACAACGCTGTAAGATACTTCGGCTTCAAGCTTGATACTGTTGAGAAATAAGTAAATAAGCCGTAGATAAATAAATGCATTGAAAAACACCATTTTGTGTGAATCGAGTTAATTCACATCAAAATGGTGTTTTATTATCATGTAATATCACATATACCCAGTATTATAATTCATTCTCCGTATCATACGGCTTCACTGATTTGCATATCTTCTTAAATTTATCGAACTCACGCAAAAAAACATCTACCACATCCGGTGCAAACTGTCTTCCACGCTGTGCAGCAATCTCTTCCTTCACTTTTTCAAGAGACCACGCTTCCTTATATGGTCTTCTTGACACCAGCGCATCAAAAACATCCGCCAAAGCAACGCACCTTGCTGCCGGATGAATCTCTTCACCCTTCATACCATGGTACCCTGTTCCATCCCATCGTTCATGGTGTTGATATGCAATAATCGCGCCAAGCTGCATTAATTCTCCCGGCGAATTTTCAAGCATCTTCTTTCCATAGTCAGTGTGCTTTTTGACAATCTCGAACTCCTCCGGTGTGAGCTTTCCCGGCTTCTCAAGAATTTCCAGCGGAACTATAATTTTCCCGACATCATGCATCTTAGATGCCTGCGAAACCTTCCAGCTCTCCTCATCAGACATTCCAAGACCCTTGCATATTATATCCGTATACAGTGCAACCCTCTTTACATGTGTTCCTGTATGCTCCGACTGTGATTCAATAATCTCCGACAAAGAAGTGAGAGTATTTTCCTGATCCGCATAGAGCTCCTTATTCTTCAGAATCACTCTGCCCACAAGTGCCTGCATTCTGTCAGCTATGAAATATGCTGCCACTATAAATGCAAGCATTTCAATAATCCTTGGCAGGATTCCATATAATATCGTTCCCTTCAATGTAACAAGAGGCTCATCAGGAACAACGCCAAGCTTATATGCAGCAATGTGCGAACCTACAAGCATCAGTACTGTCAGGGTCGAAACATAAGTAACATACCTTTTTCCGCTGTATAGACATGAAATTACCAACGGAAATGACAGCATAAGTATTACATGATATGACAATATTGCATATTGTATTCCTGCCAGTAAAACCAGCAGAAACAGAATCACATATCTGATCCATCCATTATGTATACCGGCCATATTATAAATAATTGTAGGAATCAGATATATTGCTATTGACGATATAACAGCAATAATGAGCATCTTCATGTCAATTATAAATATACCAAGTATGTTCAGCAAGCCAACTATAACCATGAATGTGATATTGATTCTGCACACTGTCGCAACTCGTCTGTCAGCCATCTCATCATACTCTTTTATTATCGCTTCAGAATAATCCATACACATCACCTTCGAAAAACGTAAAAATCAGAAATCAGCCCCATTAAAATCCTAGTTTTTTAAACAAATCTGCCATGCTTGTACCGGCAGTTACATTGCTTACATACTCAACCGGCTCCTCATCAACTTCTTTATCGATAGCCTCATTTATATCCTTCATCGAAAGACTTACCTTGCCGTTCTCTATCCTGGTAATCTTTACAGTTACTTCCTGTCCCTCCTTAAGCGCGTACTTAGGATGTACAAGCTTCTTAGGATATGGTATCTGTGAAATATGTACAAGTCCACTTACTCCATCTCCTATATCAACAAATGCGCCATAGTCCTTAAGGCTCTCAACCTTACCGTTCACAATCGAGCCAACGGACAAACGGTTAACCTGCTCACTTCTCTGCTCATCAAGCTTCTCCTGCAGAATCTCACGGCAGGAAAGAACAAGCTTCCCATTTTCTTCATCAACAGTTATAACTACCGCATCAACCGTCTGTCCAACATATTCTGCCGGATTTTCCACATAATGAAGTGCAAGCTTAGAAGCCGGAATAAAGGCTCGAATTCCCTCAAGATAGCAGACAACTCCCGCATTGACTGCCTCTGCTATCTTAACGCTTACTCTCTTTCCTTCCGCCTTCCACTCACGGAACTTCTCCCATGCTGTCTCATGGCTTGCCTGCTTCTTCGAGAGAACAATATTGCCGGCACCATCATCCGTAGAAACGACTGCTGCCGTCACCTCATCGCCAACCTTAACTTCCTCCTCTATTGAGAAATCCGGATTATCCGAGAACTCGTCGACCGCAATAAAACCGGGTGCATAATAATTAAGGTCAATAACCGCTCCATTCTCGTCAACGGATATTACGGTTCCCTTCACTATATCGCCAACTCTGAACTTCTTAAATGAAGCTTCATATAAATCCTTGTAATCTTCCATGCTTTCCATAATCGGTTTACCTGCTTTCTCTTTTCAATATTTGATATAATATTTTTATGATGTTTTGGTCAAAACCTGCTCTATAAACTTAACCATGTATAACGTATTATATTTATGCATATCACGGCTTTTGGAGCAGCTCAGATGTCCTTAGAACATCTTGCCTTAAACATTTATTCTCTTCCATCCCAGCAATATGTACACAGCTGCTCATGAGGAAGTCCCGTTGCATCCAGCATATCATCAAGCCTGTTAAACCTTAGGGATGTAAAATTAAGCTCTCTTCTAATCTCCTCAACCATTCTCTCATACTTTTCCGATTCAGGATCAGCATATTCCTTAAGCACCTCGTCCGTCACATTTCCATTTTCAAGCCGCTCAATAACTCTCCTTGTTATCAAATCCATCTCCGATGACGAACGCGAAAAGTTGAGATACTTGCAGCCATAAAGAAGAGGTGGACATGCAGGTCTTATATGTACCTCTTTCGCCCCACTCTGGTAAAGAAACTCCGTTGTCTCACGAAGCTGTGTTCCGCGCACAATCGAATCGTCAATGAGCAGAAGACTCTTATCCTTTATGAGATCATCAACCGCGAGAAGCTTCATTTTGGCAATGAGATTTCTCTTACTCTGGATAGTCGGCATAAATGATCTCGGCCATGTCGGTGTATACTTGATAAATGGTCTTGAAAACGGTATTCCCGATGCATTCGCATAGCCCACAGCATGCGCCGTACCTGAATCAGGCACTCCTGCCACGATATCCGGCTTAACATTATCGCGCATGGCCATTTTCGCACCACAGTTATAGCGCATCTGCTCTACACTAATTCCCTCATACGAGCTTGCCGGGTAGCCATAGTAAACCCATAGAAATGTACATATCTTCATCTCCTTGTTAGGGTGTGCAAGTGTAACACAGTTTTTCTCCGTGATGACAACTATTTCACCGGGTCCTAATTCCCTGTAATCGTTATATCCCAGATTCTTATATGCAAAGCTCTCAAACGAAGCGCAGAAGCCATCCTCCTTGCGTCCTATTACAACCGGAGTTCTGCCGAATCTGTCACGCGCTGCGTAAATTCCGGCCTGATTCATAAGAAGAATAGACATGGAACCATCTATTGACTCCTGTGCATATCTAATACCCTCGATAAGATTCTCCTTCTGATTTATAAGTGCCGCCACAAGCTCTGTAGCATTAATCTCGCCACCGCTCATCTCTAAGAAATGTGTATGCCCTTCATCAAAAAGCTTCTGCACAAGCTCATCATTGTTGTTAATCTTTCCAACGGTAGTTATGGCATAAGTTCCATGGTGTGAGCGGATGATAAGCGGCTGCGGCTCATAATCAGAAATACAGCCAATGCCATAAATACCCTTCATATCATTGACATCCTTGTCGAACTTAGTCCTGAAAGGTGCATTCTCAATATTATGAATAGCCCTGTTGAAGCCATCCTTTCCGTATACCGCCATACCTCCTCGCCTTGTTCCAAGATGTGAATGATAATCAATTCCAAAAAACAAATCAAATACACAATCATGCTGTGATGTTACGCCGAAAAATCCGCCCATTATATTCGTCTCCTTAAATGTAGATTCTTAGATATCTAAACGAAAATATCGCATACAGTTAAACTAATTGCTTCGTTGCCTAACAGCCATATATTCGCATATAATATTATTATCATGTTTTATAAAATCTGTGTTAATAGCCTACTTTCCATATACATTAAGCAGAAATCCCGGCTTTTTTCCAAGCTCGTCCGGATATACAAGGTATTTAAAGTCCGCCAGCTTTTCATATTCCGACACATCATTTCTTGTAAGCTGTGGCTTAAGCTTCTCCGCCTCCTCGTCATCATGTATGTAATCTACACAGCCAAATACTCTCCCTGCCTTAATTGCTGCATATATATTCTCCTCTCCCCCGAGAATATATGTATATCCGCTGCTACCTGCAACCGTAAACTTTTCTTCTGCGCAGAGTGCCTCGCTCTTGCCAAGCTCTGATACCTTGCTATTAAACAATTCCTTATCAAAATCTGCAAAGTTCTTTACCGGATAGAAGGTTCTGATATTAAGCTCAAGTCTTGAATGGAATTTCTTTACTTTATATTCAGCAAAATTTCTCATAATCTCCTTGGCTATCTGCTCCGGTGAAGCATATGTACTCTCAATTATAAGGTCATAATTATTTCTATCATAGTAATCAATATTATATAATTCCTTAAATCGTTCCCTCTCAAGGTCTGCTCTCTGCTTAAGTCCATCCATGGTTGCATTGATGTCCGTATACTCCTCAGCTTCTCTCGCACCACCGGCAAAGGTTCTGCGTGCAGCCTCATAGCTGTCTGTGAGAAGGAATACCTTGAAACTATATGGTGCAAAGTGCCATGCAAGTCGTGAATCAAAGAGTATATTGTCCTCTTCTCTTCCTATCTTAGCTGTACGATTATCAATCAAATCATCAATTGTGCGGTCTGCCTTGGCAAGTTCATTAAGCTCAAGCACAGAGATACCTTTTTCCCTTGCAATATCTCTGAAAAGACCTCCGCCTGTTATAATCTTGAAGCCATATTTCTCAAGCTCCTTACACACGCTGCTCTTTCCTCCGCCAAGGTTTCCTGTAATTGTGATGTTCATTACGTTTTCCTCATTTCTTCATGTTTTTTCTAATTGTTATTTTACAACCAAATCATTCAATATGCAATTGCATACAGATGTAAATCACATACTATGCTACAGTCCTTATTTTAACGTCCAGTCATCCATATCGAAATTGATAATATCCCATACAAGACTGTCATAATTGGTTCCCGGTATAATCCTGTGTTTCCTGTCTCCCACATATTTTAAATTATCCATAGAAACTTCTCTATCTGATATTCTAACAAACCCCTTAATTACTCCATCCGGGTATACATATATATCCTTCATAAGTGTATCATCCGCCTGAACAGAATGTCCACATCTTATACGAGCTGCATCCTGCTCATACGCTATCTGCGTCAACCAGTTACCTTTATGCTCATAATATCTCACGATTCTGCCTTTTGAATCATAATCATGCTCAACTAAAATATTATAGCCTGACAAATCGCTGAACACGCCATGCTGACAGATTCCATTTGAATTATAGTAAAAATAAGTAGCATAACGTTCGTCATTGTCATTACCGTCAATACACATCTCAATTGCAGTAACCTCTGAAATATCAAAAAGAAACTTTACAGTTTCCAATGGATTGGGACGATTTAAGGCTCTGGCATATCTCCGACCTTTATCATCCTCTTCATATTTCACAGGTATTCCCAACACAAAGCTCTGCTTTAATCCATTGACTACCATATCACCAGTAAAGAAACTGATCCTGCCATTGATAAAGAGATATCCTTCTTCACTAATCTGTGCATTAACGATTGAATCCGCAATCCCGCTATCACCAACTACCGACATACAATCCCCTCCTTCAAGTCTATAAAATCAATTATAACCCAGACAGAACGAATACACAAGTTTTATATCACACTATCCAGTAAACTGCTTAAATAAAATATCCGGAATTTGATTATTGCACAGTATCCAGTCCCTTGAAAAGCTTAACACAAAAAGAGTCCACCAACCCATTATTTCACCGGGTTAGCGGACTCTTCTAAATCTGCCTGAACAGAAATTTACATATTCATCTGCTTAGCAATCCTCTCAGAAGAAGTTGCATCTACAGTCTGATTACATATTCATCTGCTTAGCAACTTCTTCTGCGAAGTTCTCCTGCTTCTTCTCCATTCCCTCGCCTCTCTCGAAACGAACGAACTTCTTAACAGAAAGGTTAGCGTTGTTAGCCTTGCCAACCTGTGCAAGATAAGCAGCTACGGACTGCTTGCCATCCTCAGCCTTAACATATACCTGATCGTTTAAGCAGATTTCCTTGAGCTCCTTGTTGAGCTTACCCTGAATCATGCCCTCGATAACCTTCTCAGGCTTGCCTGCAACCTTAGGATCATTAGCAATCTGAGCCTTGATAATCTCTATCTCATGCTCCTTGAACTCCTCAGGAACCTCTGAATCACATACATACTGTGGGTGAAGAGCAGCAATCTGCATTGCTACGTTCTTGAGTGCTTCCTTGATGTCATCGTTGACAACATCTGTAGCAGCCTCTACAAGTACACCAATCTTACCATCGCCATGGATATAAGAAACAACGAGATCTGCACCTGCAATCTTCTCAAATCTTCTGATGCTTAACTTCTCACCGATACGGGCAACCTTGCTTGAAAGAGCCTGCTCAACTGTGAGTGATGGGTCTGCTGCCCATGTCTCCTGCATGAATGCGTCCATATCAGCAGCGTTAGAATTCATAGCCTGAGCGGCTACAGCGTCAACGAACTCGTTGAACTCAGCGTTCTTGGCAACGAAATCTGTCTCAGAGTTAACCTCAACTACTACTGCATTGTGGTCATCGGAAAGTAATGTCTTAACAACACCCTCTGCTGCAATTCTTCCGGCCTTCTTAGTAGCTGCTGCGAGACCCTTCTCTCTTAAGAACTCTACTGCCTTATCCATATCGCCTTCTGTAGCTGCAAGAGCCTTCTTGCAATCCATCATTCCGGCACCTGTCATCTCTCTTAACTCTTTTACCATTCCTGCGGTAATGTCTGCCATTTTAGTATCCTCCAATTATTTAAATTACAAATTAATATTAGGAAACAGCGGATATTCGCAATCCACTCCATTACTTGCTTATACAGTATACTGCTGCTTTTGCAGAGCTTACTGTACTAAAGGTTAAAGGGGCAAAGACTGCCCCTTATATTGTTCGGAAATATTATTCCTCTGTTGCTGCCTCTTCTACAGCCTCAGCATCCTCAGAGTACTCAACATCTGTTGCCTCACCCTGATTAGCCTCGATAACAGCGTCTGCCATCTTAGCAACAATAAGCTTAACAGCTCTGATAGCGTCATCGTTACCTGGGATAACGTAATCTAACTCTTCAGGATCACAGTTAGTATCAACGATACCGAAAAGAGGAATTCCAAGGATATGAGCCTCCTGGATACAAATTCTCTCCTTCTTAGGATCAACTACGAAGATAGCGTCAGGAAGCTTCTTCATGTTCTTGATACCGCCAAGGTTCTTCTGAAGCTTGTCCATCTCCTTCTTTAACTGAGCTACTTCCTTCTTAGGAAGAACATCGAATGTTCCGTCCTGCTCCATTGTCTCAATCTCAACAAGACGTGCAATTCTGCTCTGGATTGTCTTGAAGTTAGTAAGCATACCGCCTAACCATCTCTCGTTGATGTAGTACATTCCACAACGCTCAGCCTCTGTCTTAACAGCCTCCTGAGCCTGCTTCTTAGTACCAACGAATAATACTGTGCCGCCGTCAGCAACGATATCAGCTAATGCATGATAGCACTCATCTACCTTAGTAACGGACTTCTGTAAGTCGATGATGTAGATTCCGTTTCTCTCTGTGTAGATGTACTCTGCCATCTTAGGGTTCCATCTTCTTGTCTGGTGTCCGAAATGTACACCTGCCTCAAGTAACTGCTTCATAGAAATTACGCTCATTTTAGTACCTCCTGTGGTTTTTAATATTCTTCCATGTGCTTCAGCTTTCCGTCACCCCGAGCAAGGGACCATAGGAAATCCACACATGTGTTTTTTCACACGAATCTAAGGATAACATAACCAACCATAATTTGCAAGCATTTTTTATTATCGTGGCAGATTATTTTTCTTCACGAATATAATTATGATCCGGGTATCAAAACATGCTAATCAAAATTATCATTTCTTATATAATGATGCTGTCAGCTCTTCATAAGTCATACCCGAATTAACCTCAACCTCGCCGACCCTTATCTTGTCATCATAACCTGTTTTTATGAGGTATCTGTCAAAATCTGCTGCATCCTCTATAATTCCATTCTGCTTAAGCATATCACATACTGTTCTTGAACTCATGCCCTTGGTAATGTTTATTGTGCAGGTAACTTCATTGTTCATTACCCCGGCAGCAGAACCGGCATTATTATTCTCTGTTGTTAATTCAGTTGTTGTTTCTGTTGTTTCTGTTATTGCCTGCGTTGTCATCCCGGTAACTGCCTCTGATTCTTTTCCGGGTGAAGTTTCTCCATCACTCGTCGATTCTGAAACCGTCTCTGAAGGACTCTGACTCCCCATCTCCGTTTCAGTTTCACCGTCATGCTGCAAATCATCCGTGACATCATCGCCGGAAGTTTCCTGCCCTGTGGATGATTCATCAGGGGATGCTTCTTCCGTCCCACTCTGCTGCCCGGAATGTGAGGCTGAAAAGCTCATGCCAAGCTCAATTGCCCTGTCAATAACCTCACTATCAGACATCCTTCTTTCAGAAGCATGTGTTGCTGTCAGAATTATTGTGGTAACTAATATACCTATTCCCACACCACGTAAAAAATATTTAAGTCTCATTTTATTTCGTACCTTTAAACAAATCTATAACCAGCCTGACCTCGCCTACACCTATTCCCAGTGTCTTAGCTATTTCAATAACAGACTTACCCTGTTTGTATAATTTTAGAACATTATCTCTCTTGTTGTCACCCGTTTCAACACCACCAGCCTGCACATTCTCATCCGTGCTTACAGCCACTGCTTTGTTCGCATCAACCGCCGCGGATATCTCAGCATTGTACAGCAGTGCCGCCTCTTCCATATGGTTTTTATCAGGATCTGTATTATCCTTCGGAGCATGAGGACTCTCTCTGTCAATGGAAGCTTTTTGCTTATCAGCCGCCTTCTGCATATCACGTATATTGTTATGAACCTCTTTGCTTTTTTCATTAAGCATATCGTACAGAAACATTACTTCGTTATGGCTTTTATTGATTTCACCAAGAACAGTATCGGAATAATCGGCAAACTCTTTTATTTTCTGATTGGACAGCCTTTCGAGTTCATCGCGTGTTCTATCCTCAACTGTCTGGGTTATCCGTACTGTCTGTTCATTAAAAACCGATGTAATCTGTCTTCTTATATCTTCTTTCTGGTTATCCGATAATTTCGTGCCCGTACTCTGTGTCTTCTCCGTACCATCTAATTTAACAGAGAACATAAAGCTTACGGCAATACAGATTATTCCTATAAGCAGCAATACAATTTCCAGCATTGTCATCTCATTCACCTGACTGTCAGATTCGGATGTCAAAGGTTGTATGTTTCTCCGGTTCCGCCTTTTCATCCTCCTCTAAGTTTTCTTTCATCTTCTTTTTGATATTGGAATAATACTTATTCTTCCCTTTATCCTTCGCATCGAATTTCTCATTATTCCATTCAGAATCACGTTTTTTAACAACAGTGTCTGAATTTTTCTCCACCTGCTTATTAAACTGGGTCTGAAAAGCAGCCTGCTCCATAACAGGTTTCTGATCTTCATTCTGTCTAACCTGGGCAAAGTCTGTTGTACGATTTACAATTCCCGTCATCTCTACCGGTCTCATATAAATCCTCTTTTCTTTATAATGGTAGCATTACTACATCTGCTCCCTGCTTAGCATACTGGCAGTATACCGCTTTATCCTTTATGCGGTACTCCGTATCACCGAATGACAGCTTGGTTCCCGGATAAATACAATCCGTAATCTTAACCCTTGCCTCAACATTCTCAGACAAGGCCTGTTTACCCGCATTGTACTCCTCTGTCATTTTTCTGAAGGACTGCTCAAGCATAATAAGATTCTTCATTGAAGTCTGGAGCATTTCCTGCTTCTGGGAATCTAACTTTCCCTCCAGCTCCATCTTTTTTCTGAGCGCCGCCACAACCTGTCTGAGCTTGGTTCTGTCAGAATTAGCTTTTGTAATCTCAGCAGCAAGCTCCTTTACCCTCTTACGCAAAGCCGGGTCAACACCTACATAGACATTCGTCACTGTACCCATGTTATTTCCAATCTGCTTCGCTGTTACGGTGGAACCTGCTCTTGCCGTACCGCCTACAAGCAGACCATTCTTTCCGCTAACATTTATCTTATCACCTGCTGAAGTACTACAGTGTAATAATGAATCCGTTTCAATACTTCCACCACACGAAACAGTAGCATTTTCAACGAACTTCGTAGTAATGTCACCTCCGGCATGTACAACGGCCTTGTTCATACCCTGAATTCCGCGATTAACCATGACATTGCCACCCGCATCGACATTCGCGCCTTCCACAACTCCCATGATTGTTATATCACCTGATGCCTTGAGTGTGAATCCGGCCCGCACATTCCCATGGACAATTATATTTCCTTCATAGGAAATATCTCCGGTTGTGTTATCGACATCAACAGGAACGTCATATATATCTGAAATGAATATCTTGTCGCCCTCTAATGTGACATGTCCGTTAACCTTAGAAATAAGACTTAATCCATCTTCCGATATATATGCATTTCTGCTAAACTTAAAATTCTTCTTGGACACTCTCTCCGGTGGCAGCTCAGCTCCCATAATATTTTTACCCGGAGTGCCCTTCACAACAGGAATGATTCTTGCAACCACCTGTTCCGCCGATACCTTGGTTATAAGATCAAGCTCATGATAATCTACCGTACCATCACTATTTATCTTGGGCTTGGCAACCTGCTTCGTATTAAAAAGATACTCTATACTGGCATCTTTTCCCTGTACCGGTTCGGTACCCCTCGCGAATACAAATGGAGTATTATATATCTTATTCTCCACAATCTCTTTTATAATCGCATCATCGACACCATAAGTAATACCCTTAGCCATAAGGTCGCCTTTCATCTCACTTACAGTCATTAGTGATCCGTTTCCAACAGGTGGATATAATATTGCTTCTGCACTCATCTTATTTTTATCAATGTTATAAACACAAAAAGCGGCGCTTGAATTCATCGCCGTATCACTAATCTTGAAACAAGATGCTGTATTTATATTTTTCAAAGCTGCCCGGATATCATCCTTATTAAAGTCTTCAAATCTTCTGCTGTTGAGATATTCTATTATCTCTTCGGCATTTGTCCTTTTTCCGCCCTCTTGCGGTTCTACAATACTGACATAAGTCCCATCCTGCTTCACCAAAATCATGAAATACCCATTTTTCACCATATAATTGTCCTCATATTATATCTGATCGGATAACAGCCCCATGTATCCACCCAGATGTTTTTTCATCTTCTGAATCGCTTTAGTATGTAACTGCGATACTCTTGATTCAGATACCTCAAGTACCCTGCTTATTTCTTTCAATGACAAATCTTCATAATAATAAAATAAAACAACGCTTTTCTCTTTCTCTGTCAAGGTATCTAATGCTTTCTCCAGCATCCGGGCAAGCTCCGCCTTCTCCACAACTCTTTCCGGTTGTTCAAACTGGGAATTGTGCGATGCATCCATTTTTATCTCACTGCCCTGTTCAATAAAATCCTCCAGTGAAACAATATTAGAAACCTTCGCTTGTCCATTCCATGTATCAAGCTCCTCCGTGGAAATATCCAGCTCTCTGGCAATTTCCTCATCTGTGGCGGCTCGTCCATACTCGGTTTCCAGCTTAGACATTGCGGACTCTATCTTCTTCTGTTTCTGTCTTACACTCCTTGGAATCCAATCCATCTTTCTTATCTGATCAAGAATTGCACCTCGGATTCTGAGACTGGCATACGTTTCAAACTTGACATTCTTATTAAAATCATATTTGTCAATTGCATCAATCAATCCAAAAATACCATAACTTACAAGATCCTCGTACTCAACATTGTAACCAAGATACATACTTAATCTTCCGGCTACCAGCTTAACGAGGGGAGCATATTCTATTATAATTTTCTCGCGCAGCTCAGGATTTTTATTCTTTGCATATAAATCCCAAAGCTTTTCCTTGCTGTTTTCGTCCATTTTGCTACCCTCTTTTATGAAACTTTTAAACAATATTTAATTAGTTTTCCTCTTCTGTTTCATTGCTCTCCAATGTATCTTCAGTTTCTTCTGTCTTTTCCTTTTTATCCGTATCAGGATTAAGAAAGCGATTAAGAATTGCCCGGACTATGATCCCTATAATAAAAAAGACAAATGCAGAAGCAAAAATAATAATCAATGCCTTGGTAAGCTCATATTTATAGATAAAAGTAACAATCCAGGCGACAAGAGCAGCCACTAGCGTAATAAGCGCCGGAAGATTTCTAAAAATCATATTCTTTTTTGTTCCTTTCCAACTGCCTTAATA
>ENA-OXEY01000562-OXEY01000562.1-human-gut-metagenome-genome-assembly--contig:-NODE-562-length-15097-cov-17.911514_pt1 | contig 15097 bp, 18 predicted proteins | sample MGYA00249365_ERZ652263 | MGnify/ENA primary metagenome ERZ652263 (study PRJEB26925, sample SAMN05826763) | human gut metagenome | biome: ENVO:2100002; feature: ENVO:00000062; material: ENVO:00002003...
TCCATGGCTCACAAAGGAAATCATATTTGTCTGTACCGTTTTTCTTTCATTTACGTTATGGCTGACTTGTGAGAGGGCGCTTATACATGCCCATTTACGCTGTGAATTGCACCACAGAATCTGCAATTTACGTTATGGGATGAGTGCCTATATTGGGTTCTGCTGCTCGTATTCTGGATTGACGGATTTTATTGACACAATTCCAAGATTACTTTATACTAAGCCTACATCAAAGTCGCAGACAAATAACAGTTACGATTATGAAACTTTCGTAATCGTGATCATTCTTACAACGTTTCTGTCTGCAGATCCAAAACCTGATATATGGTTACGGATATGATTTCAAAATTCAGTGCCGGTTCGGCAGGAGATTCCATTTTGATGAACAATTCAATGCAGGAAGCATTTGATCTGACTGATATTTTTGCATACCCACTTATGTAAAAAACAACAGAAAATCCACCCTATGCATTGAAAAATACGAAACATTCCATTATCATAAAAGGAGGAACAGGATTGAACACCAACGATGAAAAGATCCAGTGGCATCCGGCATTTGATGCGGCACTGCAGATTGAGTTCGGGGACGAAGCAAAATATCTGGAATTTGATCCGGAGCATCTTATCTCAAAAAGCCAATGCAGATCGATGTGCTGGTCAAAAATGAAAAACATGTAAAGCAATCCATAGAACTATGGATAAGAACAAGGCATGCGGAATTGATAAAGTGACAAGAGAGAAATATGAACAGAACCTAGAGGAAAATCTTGAGAATCTTGTGAAAAAATGAAAACTGGCAGTTACCGACCAAATCCTACGAGAAGAGTTTATATTCTCAAGGATGCAAAAGGCAAAATGAGACCACTTGGAATATTCTGTTATGAAGATAAAATGGTGGACAGCGCAATCGCATAACAGATCCTGGAGCAGATTTATGAACCAAAGTTTTACGATGAGAGCTTTGGATTCAGACCAAACAGAAACTGTCATCAGGCGGTAAAGAAAATCATAGAAATGGTACAGTATCGCAGAACGAATTATGTGCCGGAAGCTGATATCAAAGGATTCTTTGATGACGTAGAACATGAGTGGCTGATGAAGATGTTAAGACATGATATGGCAGACAACAGATTTCCATGAACAACAAGTACAGGATGTTACAACCCTGCTTAAGTTCAGACATATGCTTGAATCAAACAAGCTTGGCGAGAAACTTTTTGCGGATGTCAACAGTCGACACGATAAAGCAGGTCTTATGATGCATGGTGGCACTATTGTTGATACCAGCCTTATAGCAGCACCAAAATCCACTAAAAATCAGGAGAACAAACGTGATTCTGAAATGCATCAGGCAAAGAAGGGCAATAAATGGTTCTTCGGAATGAATGTACATGTCAGTGTTGATGCAGGCAGTGGGTATGTTCATACAATAACCGGTACATCTGCAAATATGCATGATGTCACAGAACCGGTTAATTTCATCAGAGAAGATGATGAGGTTGTATACGGCGATTTCGGATATCTTGGAGCTGTCAACCAACCCATAATTAAGGATGATGAGAAGAAACCCAAGATTGAGTTCCGAGTAAATAAGCGTCTGTCCAGTCTCAAAATGGCGGATGATTTCAAAGGTCTTAACTGGGAAAATGGAACATGAAAAGTACGTCGTCCGCTGTAAGGGTGAGAACCCATTTCTCATTGTAAAGAAGTAGATGGGATACTCAAAGATTGTATATCGTGGGATCGCAAAAAACATGCATCAATGCCATATGTTGTTTGCCAGTGCAAATCTTATCATGTGCAGCAGGGCTAGCAGAACAAAAGACTTCATAACAGGGAGGTTATGACTAATTGTATAGTAGTATAGGAATTAAAATTGCAAAGCTAAGGATGGAGCAAGGCGTTACAAGTGAAGATGTTTGTTATGGACTATGTAGTATCTCTACATATAATAGATACGAGAGTGGGAAGTTGGTGCCTGATAAATTCATGATAGATTCAATCATGGAGAGACTTGGAAAAAATCCCAATAAGTTGATATTTGCAGTATCTGATTTTGAATATAGTTTGATAAAAAAAAGACTGCAGCTTGAAAAGGATGTAAAAAACAAAGACAAAAAAGAATTATTGAAACAGATAAATGAGTATGAAATTGATTTAAAACAAAGAAGCAAACAATTGCATAATCAATTTGTAAGTAAGATAACAGGAGAGTATTTTCAGCGAGAAGGAAATATCGATAAAGCAATTCATTATTATAAGAAAGCATTGTCTTATACCAATAAGAAAGAGTATTCGAGTAATTGTTTATATACATTAGCGGAATATGATTTGTTGAGAAAAATATATAGTATTCAAAAGGATAGCAGACTGATAGTTTTGTTTAATGATTTAAAAAAAAGAAAAGACAATGATATTATAAAAATTAAATATTACGGATCGGTACTATATGATGTTATAACTCATAATATTTCTGTTTGGAATAATGAGGAAAAACTCGAGTACATCAATGAGGTTATTAGCTTTAAAAAACGTATTAACCAAAGTTTAGGGTTAAGTAAATTGCTTGAAATAAAAAAGATGTGTGGAGGCGAATTAGACAGAAATGAGCAGATGTTATTAGAGTTAGATGAAAATATAGAAGAGTTATGTAAATTATAGGAAGTACAACAAATGAGTATTTATTTGAAATCGAAGTTAATAAAAGAAAGACGGAAGGAAAGTGGATATAGTAGAGAAGAGTTAGCGAGCGGGATTTGCGATAGTTCGACATTAAAGAGATATGAAAATAACGGGATGATTCCCAATAATAGTAATTACCGTCTTTTGCAGGAAAAGATGGGTGGGAATCCTGAACAGCTTGTTTTTTCATATGAGGTAGATTTTTTTAATGATATTGAATTATATGAAAAATATGAGAAACTATTGGTTCAGCATGAATATGATAAGGTTGCTAATCGAGTAAATAATATACGTGAGGCTCTAATAAATTCGAAATCGATTGAAGCTACACAATTTATTGGAAGAATCGAACTTATCAACTCAAAGCTAGAAGAGGAAAAGAAGAGAAAACAATTGGAAGAATTGTTAAAGAAAACCGTAGTGGATTACGATAACGGTATTTTTTCGATCGTTAGAATATATAACGAAACAGAGTTGAACCTATTGAATGATATTGCCATTGCATATAGTAGGGAAGGACAAATTAGCAAGGCGTTGGAAATATATAAAAGATTGACTGATTATTTTGATAAATCAATAGACAATTCTGAATCATTAATTATTATAAAAATCCTAATAAACTATGCAAATAAATTGGGACAAACAAAAAAATATGATGACGCTATAGAAATAAGCAAAAAATGTATACGCATCATGAAAAGAAATTCAATGCAGCACCTTTTATATAATGTTTTGTTTAATTTTGGTTGGCTATATTATAAAATGGGAATAGATATTAATGATAGCAATCAACTTCAAAAGGCAAAGCATTATATAAAGATGTCATTGGCTTTGGGAAGATACCAAAACGAGTCAATAAAGAATCTTAATAGTATAGAAAATTTCTACAATGCGATTAATGATTGTCTTCAAGAATACAAGTTCTAGAGGGATTATCATCAATCATTATTGAATGATCTATATTAATAGATGTTAGAGTACCAATAATTGATAAAGATAAACAAATGTAAATCACAAATAATTTTTTCATAAAACATTCTCCTTAAAATTTTAATTTAGAGGAATAATAACATAAGGAATAATATTAAAAAAGGGCGTATTGTGCAATTAATTTTTGCACAATACGCCCTTTTTTAAACAATTAAGAGATGATATATTATGGCTCATGAAAAACGAAACAAAAAAAAGAATTAATCTACGACAGATAAGAGTTCTATTAATTAATGTATTATTAATAGCTTTTGGAATTGCAATTAACATTAATGTAATATGGTTAAGAGCATTCACTAGTGTATACATTGTATTTTCAGGAATAGTATTTTTACCGAGTGTAAAAGTAGAAATAGGATATAGTAGTCGCATGCAGACAATTGCGTATTATTTTCCAATGTATATAATGCTTATCCCATTAGTTGCAAATAACAAACTATTCCAAAAAGTTAATTATTTGGATATTACATTAGCAATAATATTGTCTTTGTCACTGTTCGTTAGTAGATATAAAGAAATAATAACAATATGTACAAGTGTGTATGCAAATACAAGAATGAATCCAGAAAAATTTAAAGACGAACTGTTTGATCAATTAGTTGCAATTATATCGGAAGAAATATTTTTTACAGGGTATCTTATATACGTAATGAATCGGATGCAAATTTCAATTGTATTAAGCGCAGGAACATTTGTTTTGGCGCATTATATAAATAGATGGGCAAAGACAATATTTAGAGTTAAAGATTATTTTTATATTTTCATACTTGGATTATTAAAAGGGTATGTATTTTATAGAACAAATAATATTTTATTACCAATTCTAATTCATCTTATCTATAATTCATCCAATATATATTTAATTTTTAAGAAGCGCTTTATGATAAAACCTGTAGAAGAAGTAAGCTTATTTGATGACTATTAAAAGGGAGAAAAACTGTATGTATAGAGTTATTAAAGCTGTAATGATCAAAAATCGAATAACTACAAGAAGGACATACCCACTTTCATTTATAATCTCAAGAGTAATGGGGGCAGTATTTGCGTTGTTAGGTCCGATTCTTTTATATTATTTTGTTTTTGAAAAAAATATGTCGGATAGGTTCATACAGGCGACTTCGAACTTTAATTATATGCAATATATAGTAATTGGAGAAGTATTAAATGTATTGTCTTTTTCAACGCTTATGGGAGTAGGAAGATGTTTGATCACTGAACAACGAGAAGGAACGTTAGATTCGATTCTTGTCACTCCGATGTCTAGAAGTGGATATTACATAGGCTCATATTTAGAACAATTTGGAAGATCGCTGCTTGAAGCATGTTTGATATTGGTTTTTGGCGTAATAGTAGGAGCAAAAATTCCAATAAAATATTTTCCAAACATAGTTATAACGATAGTTTTATCGTCAATTGCTTTTTTCTCGGTGGCGGTATTGGTGTCTTCGATAATGATATATACAAGAGATACTTATTTAGTTCAAAACACTTTGTATATATTAATGAGCTGTATATGTGGAGTTGCATATCCTATTGAATATTTGCCTGAGGTTTTGAAATTTATTGCGTATGGCTTTCCATTAACATACGCAATAAATATTACACGTTGTTGTGTTAATGGAATGAATGCAATAAATATGAAAGATTACATGTGCCTTATTGGTTTAAGTATTATTTATTATGTGGTTGGATTTTATACATTTAAACTACAGGAGAAAAAATTAATAGAGAGTGTATTGGCTTAATTGCTGTGAGGTTAAAAATGATAGAAGCGAAGAATATTAAAAAAGATTATTACATTAAAAGTGGAAAGTTTTTTGATAGAAAAAAAAGTGTTAAGGAAGCAGTGAAAAATGTAAATATAAAGATTGAAAAGGGATCTATCGTCGGTTTGTTAGGAATAAATGGTGCAGGTAAAACTACAACAATCAAAATGTTAACCACTATGATATCTCCTACGTCAGGAACAATAGAAATGGATGGGTTAGATATCGTTAAAAATCACTTGGAGGCCAAAAAGAGGATAAATATTATAACAGGTGGTGAGCGAAATTTATATTGGAGACTAACTGGACAGGAAAATTTAGAATACTTTGGGGCATTATATGGAATTAACAAATGTGAATTAGATAAAAAAATAGGAGAAATTTTAAAAATTGTTGATTTATATGATGCAAAGGATATTCCAGTAGAAAAATATTCGAAAGGTATGAAACAACGACTTCAAATTGCCCGAGGATTAATTAATAATCCAGAATACCTTTTCTTGGATGAACCAACACTTGGGTTGGACGTTATGATTGCAAAGAGTGTTCATAACTATATAAAAAAATTAGCACAAGAAGAGAAAAAGGGTATTTTAATTACTACACATTATATTCATGAAGCAGAATTATTATGTGACTATGTTTATGTAATAAATGAAGGAATCATTGTAGCGGAAGGTACGCCGGAAGAAATAAAAAATCTATATACAGATAAGAAAACATATCAAGTTATTATTGAGCCTGCAGAAAAGGAGCTGGTGGAGACATTCTGCAATGTGAAGCTAGATAAGTGTGATGTATCTTATGACGAGGAATCATTAAAACTTAATATAAAGACAGCGGATTTAAATATTACTGAAATTAATAAATTATTTGTGGATTCTGATATAGACGTAAATAACATCGAATGTAAGCCAATCTCTTTAGAGGATGCGCTTGTAGAAATTATAGAGGGTGGAAAAAATAATGTTATGTGCAATTAGAGGAGAAATAATAAAGCAAAGGCGTAATTACTTCAATTCACTTGTCAATTATATATCGCTTATTTTTTGGCCATTGTTGACATTGTTAACTACATGGATGTCGTACAAAAACTATTCGGTAGAAATGCTAAGTAAAATAGGTATTAATTCTCAGTCGGAGTTGTTTTTATTTTTGCTAACAGGTTTTTTGGAATATAACTGTTTTTGGTTAATGGTACAAAGTGCATTTTTTATGAGAAATGAAAGAGAAAATGGAACTTTAGAAATAGTATTTTTAACTCCTGCGCCACGAATGGCAATAATATATGGTCGAGCAATGGGAGCATTATATCAGTCTATTTGGTTAGCGATATTATATGGAGTTTTGTTAGTAATAATATTGGACGAAAAAATTCTAGTTGTGATTCTATTAGGGGTTGGAATTATGGCAATTACTATATTTAGCGCTGTTGTATGGGGTGGATTAATGAACGCTATTTTCTTGTCATCTCGAGATGCAGATTTTTGGTTTGATATTTCAGATGAGCCAATGAAACTTTTTGCAGGAGTATTCATTCCAATAAATTGTTTGCCATTTATTTTTAAAATTGTGTCATTAATTTTTCCGTTAACGTACAGTTTGGAAATAACTAGATGTGTTATCGAAACTCATCAGGTGAACGTGAAAACGCTGATAATGTATTTAATGGTGAATTTGATGGTAATCGGATTGACAACAGTAATTGCAAAGAGGGCTGAATGCGTAAATAGGGAAACTGGTGGATACCAATTATATTAAATGAAAAGAGGAAAATGAATGAAAACAAAATGTTTCAGAAAGACTTTTGGGGTTATTTTAGAAAAATTCGAGGATGAATACTATTTAGTAAATGATATGGATATATACAAGGTGAACGAAGTTGGTGCAAGAATAACGGAACTGTGTAATGGAAAGAACACGTGTGAAGATATCGCAGGTAAACTTTCAAGTAAATATGGAGTGAGTAAAGAGGAAGTTTATTCTGATGTGACAGAATTTATTGACAGTATGTCACGGTTAGGTTTGTTATCTGAATCATTTTAGATAAAATACACTGATTATGAAGGGGGTGAATAGGATGTATGTTAAGCCAGTAATTGAAAGAATCGAAGATTCAGTGATTTCAGCACGTATTTGTGCTAGATGTGTTAATTAGTATTAATATAAGATACTAATCGCTATGTGGTTGGATTATATTATCAGCCGCATAGCAAAAAATCTCTAAAAGGGGAATGGTATGAATAAATACAAAGTATTACAAGAAAGACTGGAAGAATGTGATACATCAGTTGCAGAAATAGTTGGAAGCATATCTAAATCAGTAGAGTATGATTTTGATTTATATATATACATATCAAAGTTCGATAATTTAGGAAATGAAAATTCGGATTTTGATATTTATTTATTGACGGAGGAGAATGTTATTCACACTACTAAAATGTATAAAGTCAAAAGAGCAAAAATCGATATTGAAACATGGAGTAAAAGAGAACTTCTACAACAAATTATTAATAGGGAATATGTTGATGAAATAAAACTGCTAAAACGATTTTATAGAATAAAGAATGCGGTTGCAGTTAATAGAAATGTACAGGATGTAATTGATAAAGAATTTTTTAATGTAATTGATACTATTGATGTAGAAAAAGAAATATACAAGTTCTTTAAGTTATTATCGAATTCAGAATACAAAAATGCGGCAAATATGTATCGAAGTGGCGAATATATTGCCAGTATGTCTTGTTGTCAGAGAGCTTCACATAATTTGATAGCTGCAGTCGATGTAATGAATAAAAAAACAATATGCAATATAAAATGGGCTGAAAAGGTATTCTTAAGCATAGAGAATGGAATGCAAAATGATTATTTAGATTCATTTGTGTACATCACAATTACAAAAGAAAATATACAGAAAGTTGTTGCCAAGATGCTGGAATTTTTAACCACTTATTCTGCACAGTTAACATTTGATAGCGAAAAATGAATACAGAGATTATAGGAACAATTAGTGAAACTGGGTTATTCGATTCAGACTTCTCAATAATGGAAAATGCTATGGAATTGGGTATTAATTATTTTCGAATTAACCTATCAAAGTACAGAAGACAAGAGGATTTGTATAGAATAACAAGTCAATTGATGTTGATAAAAACAAAATACAAAGACGACATTTCTTTCATGTTAGATCTTCCGATACCAAGAACTAAATTAAGGATATACTTCGATCAAAAAGAACTCAATGTGAAAAAAGGAGATTTGTTGTTAATTTCGGCAGACGAAGAAAAGAAGCAGACGCCTGGGGTATTACAAAGCAATTATTCCTCAGAGGATTTAATAAATCTATTCAAGTTAGGAGACACTGTATCATATGCGGATGGTGAAATATTTTTTGATTATAGAGGACAGAAATATGATCAAACTATATTAATTGAAGCTAAAACCGATGGCGTTATGGAACCAGGCAAAGCTATTGTTAATTTAACTACTCCATATGATTACGGGCATTCAACATTAGACTACACGGAATGTATTGAATTGTTAGAGCCAAAGTCTATCGCATTATCATTTGTGCAAAGTTCTGAAGATGTCATTGCTGTAAAAAACTCAATTTGTGAGAAAGTTGTGCCGGAAATATTCAGTAAAATTGAGACTAAAATAGGAATATTTAATTCAAAGAAGATATTAGAAGTGTCAAATGTAATGTTAGCTCGTGGAGATTTGCTTATGAATTGTAATCCTAACGAATTTTATCATTTGGAGAAAAAATTCTTTGAATGTAGGAAAAGTAAAAGTGAGAATAAAGTTGCACTTGCAACTGGCGTGCTTGAGTCAATGAGATGGAAACCAATACCTAGTCAAGCGGATCTCATCGATTTGGGAATTATAGGAGAGTATAATCCCCATTATATAATTATTAATTATGGACTCATGAAATCACAACATTTAAAAAATGCAATAAATATTGTAAAGGAAGAATGAAAATGCATAACGAATTAAGAAAAAAAGTTGAATCAAGAAATGCTAAAATTGCAATCTGGGGTTGCGGATTTGTTGGAACAACAAATCTTCTATATCTTTCAGATATAGGATTTAAATGTATAGGAATTGATGTAGATCCTAAAAGAGTAGCGGAACTAATGAATGGTATTTACAAGGTTAATTCAGACGAAAATACTCTTGGAAAAATTACAAATTGTAAACCAAAGTTCGATGTAATTGAAAATCCATGTAAGGAAAATTTAGGAGATATTGATATTCATTATCTTTGTTTGCCTACAGAAAAAGATTTTAAGCCAACTCCTGAATATGTGGAAAATGTAATCATAAGCATTGGAAACTATGCAAGAAAAAAGGCTTTGATAATTATCGAATGTAGTATGCCGCCAGCATGGATTGAAAAGTGCATTGTGAATGTTTTGGCTAACAAGGGTTGGAATCTTAATGAAGATTATCTCCTTGGTGCTGCTCCAAGAAGAGATTTGTTTGGAGAATTAGATTTTGAGTTAAAGAATACTGCGAGAGTTATTGGTGCGAGTAATGATGAGGGTAGAAAAATTATGCGTGCTCTATATAGTTCATACTGTAACTCTATTTATGAAGCAAAAGACTGTCAGCATGCAGTATTATCTAAGATTGTAGAAAATACATATCGTTGTTTTGATATTAGTTTAGCAAATCAGCTTAATCAGGCACTTGGAAATTATGACATCACACATGTTCTAGAATTAGCTTCAACAAAATGGAATGTTGAAAAATACCATCCATCATTTGGTATCGGAGGATATTGCGTTCCATTAGCTCCACAATATATTATGGAAGAGATGGAGAATAATGGGTATAACTCTGTTATTTTCAAAAACATTATGGATTTCAATGACAATACAGTAAAAGACTTGTTATGTCGTTATGCAGATGTTTTTGCAAGAGCGTCTAGAGTAGTTGTACTTGGCTTATCAAGCATACCAAATGTTGGAATTCTAAATTGTAGTATTGGCTGCAAAGTTGTGGACGAATTAAAGGTGCAAAAAATGAACATTATAGTTCATGATCCTTATATTACATCAGATAGTCTCAAGATCGCAACAGGTTGTGATAGTATGGAGTCTTTAGAAGATATTAATGATGATGACATTGTTATAATCGTTACCCAGCATGATGTTTATAAAGACATCTTAAATATGAATCCTTTAGGGTGCAAAATCATTGATACATTTGGATTATGTAGAGAACTTAGATCAAGAAATGATCTTGAATATTATGAGGTGGGATGTAATGCTGCAATCAACGAAGTGGGTAGTAAACCAAATAAAAGAGCTAGTTAAAAATGAAAAAACAAATAATATATTAAATTCGGTAAATGTTAGTGATGGAATAAATACAGTTCGATTTTATTCCGATAACGAGAATGAAATTGTTGCTGCAAAACAGTATTTCATGGATTTATATGCCGTAGAAGATTCAAATGAAGACACTGTGGGTAAAATTTTTACAGTATATAGTATCAAATCATCTTTATGCAGGAAGATGAAAGAATCATTGCCATTTCATGAGGCAGATAAGATATTTTATGATATGCAACAAGGGTTATTGTATGAAGACGAAACCATATATTGCGTCATAAGGAAGAATCAGCTGGGTGTTACAGTATTTTTGAAAGAGGACGAGACTTCTATATACATACGTGAAAGCGATACAATAGAAAATGTTCATTTGAGTCAATTGATAAAGGAGCCGTTGAATTCTTATAAAATAGCAAATGGTTATTTGCTATTGCATTGTGCAGCGTGTTCTATAGATAATAAAGTTGTGGTTTTTCCTGCACAAAAGTGCGGTGGAAAATCCACAATTGTTATGGGAATGCTTGGAGATAACAGATGTAAATACCTCGGTAATGATTCTTTATTTATTAAGCCAGAAAATTCAGAAATAATTACAATGAAAAATCCTCATGCCATTAGACTTGGTTCGGAAACGATTGAAAACAATCGTTTTTTAAGCCAATACTTAAAGGACAATGATAACTGTAATAAAGCTAAGATGTATGATGCTTCATTAATATTAAATAATAAGACTCAAATAGTTCCGTGTATTTTGGATTCAATCTTTGGAAAAGATAAAATAGAACATAATGGAATGAAAATAAGCCATTTTGTGTTCCCTACATTGAAACCAGAATCTGGAGAAAATACAATACGAGAAGTCAATGAAGATGAAATTATATCAATGATGTACGATTGCTATAATAGTAGAGACCATAGAATAAATTGGTTACCTTATTATAATACGAAAACGCTTAAAATGCGGGAAAAAGAAACCTTTTTACAGGTACTTGATATTATTTCGTTCAAGTGTTATCACCTTGTGTTCGATGGGCAAATTGAAATTGCGGTTAATAATATAATAACTGAGATTGCATAAAATGAGCGATATTCAACTAGTCAAAGAGTTTTTTAAAAATAAGCAATTTCCAAATTGGTTATTTGAACATAGTGTCAATGCTGCTGCTGTGGTTGCTATGATTGAAAATTCAGAAGATGATATTTTAGATAACAAATTAATAATAGGTGCATTGCTACATGATACAGGTAGAATCTTTACTAATGTCGGAAGTAAACATACAATAGCTGGGTACAGAATACTAAGCGAACATGAATCACGATGTGCTAGATTTTGTATTACGCATTCTTTTCCGACCCAAAACGCAAATGATTACCAAGGGGAAAATAACTGTGATTCAAATGAAATTAGTTTCATGAATCAAATATTAAGTACCATAACATTAGATGATAAAAAAGTCATTTTATCAGATTGTTATTCAACGGTACAGGGGGTGGTTACTCTTAATGAAAGGTTCTCTGATTTTGATCGGAGATTTCCAACACAATCAGCTAATGAAATAGAAATGCGAAATATTATAAGACGTGCATATTATGAAATTGAGAACGAAATAGTTTGTTATTTTGGAATAGACATTTCTTCTCAACAAGGTAAGTTCTCATTTGTTGAAAAGAGAAAATTGATATTAAAAAGCATAGAACAACTGTGACAATAAAAAAAGACCTAGGGAGACACTGATTAATTCACACCTTCAACGCTTCATAGCAAGTACCTGTTCCTCTTCCTCACTTTCTGCAATAATTGTCTTACACTACACGGAGTCAAAAAAGTTTGGTAGCCGAACAGGTTCGGCTACAGCAGTGAACCGCACAGATACAGGAATACCAGAGTTGTCCCACAGATATGAAAGTTGAACATGGTGCAGTGAACATGACATTACAAAAGCGAATTATTATAGACATTATCAATACTATAGTGTTGTGCTATACTCCTGTTACAACATTAGTATAGCACAACAGAGAGTTATGGTAAAAACAAAAATTTAAAGCTATACTAGGCATCCGCAGACGCAGTGATGCATGCAAACTGGGGAAAGCTGAAGGAGGGATCGAATATGTACGAAGCATTAAAAGAATTGTTTGCGGACGATTTTAAGGAATCGGAATTGAAAGGCAGAAACGTCGGCAAGATTGAACTCATCATAAAGAAATACCAAAAAGGATACACCGCCGAAGACACAGCAGACATGTTAGAGAAACCGGTATCCTAGATTCCAGATCTATGACATCATCGAGAAAAATGCGCCAGATTATGACGCAGAAACAATATGCAAACAGTTGCGTGAAAAAGAAGAGTAGATTGCAGATTCTGTGGTGCAATTTACGTTATGGAACTCCCGGTTATGGAATGGACGCCTATGAGGGAATGTCAAAAATCAATCTGCATTCTCAAAGTAAATTCTAGCGCCAAATTAATTATAACTTCTGTAAATCAATTTTAATAGAATGAAGTACACAGACTTTGACATAGTACCATCTTAGATATCGGGAAAGTGTCTAGAAGATATTTTGGCTAATATTAACCGAAATATCTTTTAGAAGCTTGCATAGTATCATGCTGTTGGGTATAATAGAAGATATTTAGGGATGCAATAACTGAAATATCTTTTGGGAGAAAATGTCATGATAAAAGAAATTAAAAGAGATTACTATTTAGAACAACTTATAAAGCGTGAAGGAAATGGTCTGATTAAAATTGTAACAGGAATACGAAGATGTGGTAAATCATATTTATTGCGAACGCTGTTTAAAAATCATTTGCTTGAAAATGGAGTGGATGAAAAACACATCATTGAAATGGCATTTGATTTATTTGATAATATTGACTATCGGGATCCGAAACACTTTTATCCTTGGGCAAAGGAACAGATTCAAGATGATGAAAAATACTACTTTCTTTTAGATGAAGTGCAGTTGCTGGATGAGTTTGTGAGTGTGCTTAACGGTTTAGCGGATAAGAAGAATTGTGATGTGTTTGTAACGGGAAGTAATGCAAAGTTTTTATCCAGAGATATCGCTACTGAATTTGGCGGCAGAGGGGATGAGGTTCATATGTACCCTTTGAGCTTTTCGGAATTTATGAGTTGCTATGATGGAAATAAATATGATGGATGGAACGAATATATCACTTATGGCGGTATTCCGTTGGTGGTATTAGCTGAAACGGATGAGCAAAAAATGAATCTATTGGATAATCTGTTTCAGAAAACATATATCAGTGATATTGTGAAACGAAACAAAATCAGAAACGTTAGAGAAATGGAATCATTGCTTGATGTTTTGGCATCCGCAATTGGTGCCTTGACGAATCCTAACAAACTTCAGAAGACATTTAAAAGTGTAAACAATTCGAAGATTACAGCAACAACGATTACGAAATATATTGAATATTTGGAGGATGCTTTTTTAATTGAAGAGGCGAACAGGTATGATATTAAGGGAAAATCCTATATCGGTACACCATTGAAGTACTATTTTATGGATATGGGACTCAGAAATTCAAGAATCCATTACAGGCAAATGGAAGTGACACATTCTATGGAGAATGTCATTTACAACGAATTAAGAATGAGAGGCTTTCATGTGGATGTTGGTAATCTGACTGTTATTGAAAAGGGGAAGGATACAAAACCGGTAAAAAAGCAATTGGAAGTCGATTTTATCTGTAATAAGGGTTCTAAAAAATATTATATCCAGTCAGCGTATATGCTGGAGACGGAAGCAAAAATGGCACAGGAAATTCGCCCTTTTTTGAAAATAAATGATTCATTTAAGAAGATTGTAATTACATCTGATATACCCAAACCTTTTTATAATGATCAGGGTATTTTAATCATGAATGTATATGATTTTTTATTGAATGCAGATTCGTTGGAACTATAAGAAGTAACTGGTAAATGGGATAAATGCTTGATTTTAGCGAACGCAACATAATGGTAACATGAGTTATTGAGGTGTTGCTTGAAGTTGTTCTAGTAATTTGTGATACTGAGGTTACATCTGCAGATGAACTAATTATGAAAGGAAGATTTAATATGGTCGAATTTGGCGAACAACTAAGAAGATCGAGAGAAGAAAAGGGAATGACCCAACAGTCTCTTGCCGAGCAATTATATGTAACCAGACAGGCAGTATCAAGGTGGGAATGTGGGGTTTCACTTAGATAAAGATACCACACCATTCCCACGCTGACTTTTGCTCAACCGATACAGCCGGAGGGCTGGATAACAAGAAAAGGCGGTATGCGCCCCGTGGAGGGGT
>ENA-OXEY01000571-OXEY01000571.1-human-gut-metagenome-genome-assembly--contig:-NODE-571-length-14959-cov-12.206589_pt1 | contig 14959 bp, 14 predicted proteins | sample MGYA00249365_ERZ652263 | MGnify/ENA primary metagenome ERZ652263 (study PRJEB26925, sample SAMN05826763) | human gut metagenome | biome: ENVO:2100002; feature: ENVO:00000062; material: ENVO:00002003...
TGTCGGTCAGCGATGTGATCGCACTTAAACGCAATGGCGAGGTGTCTGTGCATTACGTGGACAGCATCGGCTTCAAGGATTTACAGGGTTTTCTGGACAAGCAGCCGGAACGCACCTCTGTCCTGCAAAATCTCAAAGAGAAGTGCGATGCCCCGGAGTGCAATCCCACCGTCTGTCGGAAAGTGAGGGCTGAACATGAACTTTGACCATGAGGAACTCATGCTGATGATGCTCTACAACACCGGCACCCGGCTGGGGCTTGTCCACGAACTGCGGCTCATGCAATGCTACCTGATGCCCGATGAAACTGCCCTGCGGGAATTGTCCGAACAGGTCATCGAAAAGCTGAAACTGCTGACCGATGCGGAGTTTGCTGAGTTGGAATTTCCTATGGACTAAATTTTGCCGCCTGCGGGCGGCGTACATAAGCTCTTTTACAATGGGGTTCGATGTGGTATACTGAACTCGACAACTCGAAGTTTGTTGGGGATGCAAAAATGAAGAAATATGCTATGCCGATCATTATGCTGGCTGTATTCGAAACGGTCGCAATTACCTTATGGCTGACAAAGAACAATCTGTTCTATCTGTCCAATTTCAGCTACATTGGTCTGTCCATTTCACTTGGTGTTTTTTTTGTATATTAAAAAATATAAGTACGCAAGGCGCATTGTTCAACTTCTTGTCGGTCTGTACATGCTTGTCTATCTTGGGTTGATATGTAACGAAAATATGCAGATCGAGGGATTCTGGTATTATCTGTTCACAGGCGTGTTTGAGGCTGCAACAATACATTATGCCGTAGCCAAAATATTCGGACCGCTGATATTTGGACGCGGATGGTGCGGATATGCCTGCTGGACAGCTATGGTGCTGGATTTTCTGCCCTACAAAGTGCCAAAGGAGCCGCGAAGAAAAATAGGATGGATCAGGTATATCACCTTTGCGGCTTCGCTGATCTTTGTTGCAGCATTGTTCCTTGCTCATGTGGGGAGCCTAGAGAGAATCATGTTCTGGGCATTTATCATTGGTAACATTCTCTATTATACGGCAGGAATTATCCTTGCATTTTTCTTCAAGGATAACCGGGCATTCTGCAAGTACATCTGTCCGATTACTGTTTTTCTGAAGCCGATGAGTTATTTTTCTCTGATTCGTCTGAAATGCGATAAGGAGAAATGTGTCTCCTGTGGGAAATGCAAACGTGTTTGCCCGATGAATGTTGATGTGACAGATAATTCAAGGAAACGTAAAAACGGTACAGAATGCATCCTATGCATGGAGTGCGTAAAGAACTGTCCCAAAGACGCATTATGACAACTTCCAGTTTGTCAATTACAGGTGACATTGAAGGAATATCACTACACATAGCAAATGATTTGCTGCTTTTTATTTTTATCAGGGTAGTCCATAGTGGGCTGCCTTTTGTTATACAAAATGGAGACAATCAGGGAATCTGTAAAAAGAGGCATGGGCGGCGCAATTTACGGTATTGCAAGTGTTACTATATTTGTTAGATTTTTACAAATATACCCTGTGCACAAAAATTTCACTTGTGATCTGGCAGGATATCGGCTACACTTTACACATTCCAATCTGATAGGAAGGATAAGAAAGAATATGAGAAAGAAATGGATTTTTATCGGAGCGGCATTTGCACTTGCAATGACCCTGACCGGATACAGATATAATGCGGCAGCCAGTATTCCGCAGCAAAGCAGCCAGGAGCAGACGAAGGAGCAGACACAGATGATCCCTATGGAGGAGGCACAGGAAGCGGCGTTAAAAGCAGCGGATATTGTAGCGGCAGATGCAGACATTTCAGCCACGACCTTAAGTGAGGTGGCGGGAGTGGCCTGCTATAAGGTAGAATTTACTTCCGGAGAGTATGCCTACGCCTACACGATCAATGCAGAGACAGGAGCTGTCATGGAAATGAGCAGCCAAGAACAGAATGCGCAGGCTTCCGGGACACAGACGGAGACGGCAGACCCCGCTGCCCCTGCTCCGGCACAGAATGCAACAGGTACCGGAACCGTGGATGAAGCAGCAGCACAGAAGATCGCACTGGAGCATGCCGGAGTGAAGGCAGCGGATGCAACGATCACCAAGTCAAAGCTTGACTATGAAGACGGACGTCAGGTATATGACATTGAATGGTATGCAGGCGGTGCAAAGTATGACTATGAGATTGCGACAGACACCGGAGAGATCATCAGCTCCGCATATGAAGAAAAAACGATAGGAGCAGACAGCAAGAACATTACGGTCAGTGAGGCAGATGCAAAGAAAACAGCCCTTGACCGTGTAAGCGGAGCAACGGACAAGGATCTCTACGAATGGAAGCTTGATTATGATGACGGACGTCCGGAATACGAAGGAAAGATCATCTACGGTGGAACGGAATACGAATTCACGATTGATGCAGCGACCGGATCCGTAATGGAGTGGGATGCTGAGAAGGTCCGTTAAGACAGACAGGAGACGTTGACTAAGATAAAGGAGAACACAACAGTTGAAAAACGGTGGTTGTCCCGGCCGGGTGTATATTATCTATTATGTAATAAGGTACGGAATGTAATATAAATTTCACATCGATACATAGACGAAAACCGTCTGCTCTGCAGGAGAACAGGGCAGGCGGTTTTTTTGTGTGGATATTTTAGTGAAGCGGTGCTGTGGTGGTGAACTGATGCTGTGGTGGTGAACCGAAGGAATAACTAAATAATTCTCCACAATAAGTTGAAATTGACTGACAAATCAGGTATAATTGAAATAGAATATATGTTTTGCTGCGGAGATAAATTAAAAGGAATGAGGGAGAATATAATGAACAACAATTCGGGTTATGATGAGAGCTGCATGGACGATGGGGCATGGGACAGCCTGTTCAAAATGGCGGAGAATGCAGAGTATGAGAGCGATTTTGAAGGGCAGGTTGCTTCGGGATATGACATGCCGGTCTGTGATAATGTGGCTTTTCAGGAGAATGAGCCGAAAAAGAATAAGAGCTATAGGACACCGGAGGAGGCGCTGAAGGTACTGTTCGGATATGAGGCGTTCAGACCGGGGCAGAAGGAGGTAATTGACAATATACTATCGGGCAGGGACGTGTTTGCCGTCATGCCAACAGGAGCAGGAAAATCGGTGTGCTATCAGATTCCGGCGATGCTGCTTCCGGGCATAACAATTGTAATTTCGCCGCTTATCTCACTCATGCAGGATCAGGTTAAGGCGTTGAATGAGGCTGGTATTCCGGCGGCGTTTATCAATAGCTCACTTTCTGAAAATATGTTTTATGAGACGGTCAACAGGGCAAGGCAGGGTGTGTACAAGATTATCTATGTAGCGCCTGAGCGTCTGGTTACGGACAGCTTTCTGGAGCTTGCACAGAATATACGGATATCGATGCTTACGGTGGATGAAGCACACTGTATATCGCAGTGGGGGCAGGATTTCAGGCCAAGCTACATGAAGATAGTGGAGTTCGTGAGGCTGCTTGACAGGCGCCCGGTAATCAGCGCATTTACGGCGACGGCGACGGAGAATGTCAGGGACGATATTGTGTGTACGCTCGGGCTGGTCAATCCGTATACACTTGTTACCGGATTTGACAGGGAGAATCTGTTTTTTCAGGTGGAGAAGCCTAAGAAAAAAGAGCAGTATATTCTGGATTATATTGCGGAGCATGAGGGGGACAGCGGAATAATTTATTGCGCTACGAGAAAAAATGTCGACAATCTGTATGATTTGTTGAAGAGCAGGGGGATTTCGGCTGCGAAATATCACGCCGGAATGAGCGCTGAGGAGCGAAAGCGCATGCAGGATGCTTTTGTATTCGATTACATAAGCATTGTGGTTGCCACCAATGCCTTCGGCATGGGAATTGACAAATCGAATGTGCGGTTCGTAATACATTACAACATGCCGCAGAGCATGGAGAATTATTATCAGGAAGCCGGAAGAGCGGGAAGAGACGGTCTGGATTCGAAGTGTATTCTGCTGTTTTCACCGCAGGATATTGTTATCAACAGATTTCTGTTGGAGCACAAGGAAATGTCCGATTTGGATGAAACAGATAAGCAGACGATAAGGGAGCGGGACAGCAGAAGGCTTCAGGTAATGGAGAAATACTGCTACACCACGGAATGCCTCCGCAACTACATTTTGAAATATTTTGGAGAGAACCCGGACAAGCCGTGCGGCGATTGCGGCAACTGTCTGCATGAGTTCGAGACACTGGACATGACGGATGAGGCAAAGAAAATCATAAACTGCGTATACGAGGCGAACGGCAGATACGGAAGAAATATCATTATAGATACCGTATCCGGCGCAAAGACAGCGCGGCTGGAGGAGATAGGTGCCGCAAAATATAAGTCCTACGGTGTGCTGGCTTCCTCCAACAAGAATCTTTTAAGGCGTCTGGTCGAGCAGCTGGTGCTTGAAGGCTATCTCACAGTCGGCGATTATCAGGTCTTAAAAATGGGCGATATAAGCAGGCTCAAGAATACTGATGCAAGAGTGCTTGTCAAGATTACGGATGACGATAAGCTGCCGGAGAGGACAGCCGCCTCCAATAAAAAGGCTAAGGCAACCGATGCGCTTACATCGGTCGGCTATGAATTGTTTGACAGGCTGAGAAAGTTAAGACTTGAGCTTGCCAGAGAGGAAAATCTGCCTCCGTACATAATTTTCAGTGACAAGACCCTGATTGACATGGCGGCGAAGGTTCCTGTCTCTAAGAGTGAAATGCTGAATGTTTCGGGAGTTGGAGAAAATAAATTCTCAAAATACGGAGAAAGCTTCCTCTCAGTTGTAGAAAAATGTGCCGGCGAATATCCGGAGCTGCTCATAAATAAAGCAAACGCGGCAAAAGAAAAGGAAAAACCAACCTTATCCAAGGCAAGTAAGAAGAATGAGAAGCAGGAATTTTTCCTTCTTGAGGAGGAAGCAGCTAATTTTAATTACGCAGATTATATGTATGTTTCGGAAATAAAAAAGGAGCTGGAGCGTATATGTGAGAGGGATGACGTCAAGAAAATCCCGGCTGGAGGCTTGAGTAGGATTATGATGGCTGATGGGCTGATTGCAGAGAGAGAGCAGGACGGAAGACTTGACAAGGTTGCGACGGAGGCAGGAAGAGAGCGCGGAATCAAGACGATTGTCAAGATGAGTGAAAGGGGCTTTTCGTATGCCAATCTCATGTACCCTAAGAATATCCAGCAGATGCTTGTGGAGTATTTTGTGGGTAAGCGGGACAACGGGTGCAATTAGGGCGCGGCTTGTGAAATTGAAGCTGATAGAGTAGTCGATATACAATTACCGGTGAGGAGGAATCAATATGGATACATTTTTCTTGAATGAGCTGAAAAGCTGCTGTGCTGACATCAATGCGGACAGAGAAAATGCCGGAGGTATTTCCAGAGTGCTGGGTGCTTACAGAAGAATAATGGATTTTTCTGAGCTTGCAAGGCAGGAGGGGCTGTTGGCGCTTTGCGATGCATGTGACAAGCTGGATAAGAGCGACAGGACGCAGGGATTTCTTTTCAGGCTGATACTGCAGGTTGTGGACGGCGCTGAGCCGGCTGTTGTGTCTGAGATAGGGCTTAATATGCTTGCCGCCGATGATTACCACGCCTATGAAGGGCTGACTGTGCTTATGTATTACAAGGGCGCCTGTCTGATTCAGACAGGTGTTAGTATAGACAGGCTTGGAAGTTACATGCAGTCGCTTATGCCGCAGTTTCTCAGGGAGATTCTTCAGAAGAAGGAGGAGGAAAGGTCTGAGGACGATTATATTAAAGAGGATGATAAGCGCGACAAGTGGGTGAGGTCGCTATGTGAGGATAACAGGGAGGTAGATGAGAGGGATTATTCCATTGTCAATCAGACATCCCTCACCTTATTAGAGATGTCTGATAAAGAGATACAGACGATTCTTCGACACATCACGAATGATGACCTTGTGATGGCGATGATAGAGCTTCCGGGAAGGGTGAGAGCGCGTATCTTTGATAATACCTCAACCAGACTTGCAAGAATGCTGGCGGAGGACGTGATGTGCAAGGGCAAGGTAACACTGAGTGAGGTCGAAAAATCCTGCGTCAACATAATGCGCACTGTGATTAAGCTTGAAGCCGAAGGAGAAATTGCACATCATAATCTGACCGTGCAGAAATTCGTAATCGGTGTGTACGATGTGCCTAACAGCATGCTGAGAAGATAGCTCATGGGACAGAGGGGTCAGGTACAGGTGTCCCAAAAAGCGGGGACACCTGTACCTGACCCCTCTGTCCCCAAAGGCTGCTACAGCGCCGGATTGACATGCACCATTATGTGTTTAACCTTAGGAAAATTCTTTTCGATATCATTATGTACGGATTCGGCTATTTCATGTGCCTCCTTCAATGTATAGGAAGCATTTGCGCGTATCTCCACATCCACATATATCTTATTGCCGAATATACGTGTCTGAAGCAGATCAATTCCAAGTACATCCTTGTTTCCCATGACACAGTCCCGTATTTCTCTTTCAGTCTTGTCATCACAGGAGTGGTCTACCATTTTATCTATGGCATCTTTAAAGATATCGTATGCTGCTTTTATGATAAAGACGAATATTACAAGGCTGGCAACAGAATCCATTACCGGGAAGCCAAGTCTTGCACCTGCGATTCCGACAAGTGCTCCGATTGATGAAAATGCATCGGAGCGATGGTGCCATGCGTCCGCCATGAGAGCGCTGGAATCGATTTTTTTGGCATTGTATCTTGTGTACCAGTACATGCCCTCTTTGCATACGATTGAGAGAATCGCTGCTGCAAGGGCAAGAATGCCGGGAATCTGTAAGGTGTTGTAGCTGCCGCTTGCAATGTTTTTGACGGCGGTTGAACCTATTCCGAGGCCTGTGATAAAGAGGACTATGGAAAGCACAATGGCGGCAACACATTCCATGCGTTCATGTCCGTAAGGGTGCTCCTTGTCAGGCTTCCTCGCCGATAGCTTAATTCCGATAATCACGATTATTGTGCTGAAAACATCTGAAGCAGAATGTATTGCATCACTTATCATTGCGTTAGAATGAGCGATAATACCTGCTAAAAGCTTGATGACTGATAACAGCACATTGCCAACGATTGTGATGAAGGATACTCTGTTGGCAATTTTCTCGAAATCGCTGTCATTGGTGTTAGGTGCCGGTGCTGTGGATTCATTTTTTTTCATAATTAATCTCCGTTTCCGGGCGATAAGTCATTTTGGTGGTGTCAGAGCGGTCTGTTTTCGCCCTTAAACAGATTGCTCCTGCTTGTGAACAGTTAAAAAGTAATATCACTCTATAACACTTATGTGTGGGTTTTAAAAACGAAATGTTTTCTTAGAAAAGTATAAAAAAACACCCACGATTCAGTATTAGCAACTACTGTCCCGTGGATGAAATAGATTCCACTGTCACCTGTGTGACCCGACTCCATGACAGGGTGTCACGGTCTGCTCAGTTTGTACTGTAGGTTTGTATGCAGTGCAAAGAGTATATATATTTTAGCATACGAGGTGTGGATTTGTCAAGTTATGCACCGGAAGAAATTATAAAATTCAGACAGGTTGCATTTTGAAATATTCTATGATATTCTTAAATCAATTATGCAGGTAAGCGTCATCAGGGCTTCCTAAGCAATGCTCTTTGTACATAAAATACTATATTATAACAGGAGATTTTTTCATGAGTGAGATTGTAGAACCAAGAACTTTATCCGGGTTTATGGAGCTTCTTCCAAAGGATCAGGTTATATTTGAAAAGATTAAATCAGAGATGGAGAAGGTGTACCGTAAATATGGCTTCTATCCGCTTGACACACCTGTATTGGAGGACAGCAGAATCCTTCTTGCGAAGGCGGGCGGCGAGACCGAGAAGCAGATTTACAGATTTAACAAGGGAGATTCTGACCTTACTATGCGTTTTGACCTTACGGTTCCTCTTGCAAAGTATGTTGCCAAGAATTATTCAGAGCTTACCTTCCCATTCAGGAGATACCAGATTGGAAAGGTATACCGCGGAGAGAGAGCACAGAAGGGACGTTTCAGAGAGTTCTATCAGGCAGATATCGATATTGTCGGAGACGGAAGCTTAAGCATAGTCAATGACGCAGAGATACCTAGTATCATATATAATCTGTTCAACAACTTAGGAATTGATAATTTCGTCATCAGAATCAATAACCGTAAGGTGTTAAACGGTCTTTTTGACAACTTCGGAGTGAAGGAAAGCGCCGTGGATATCTTAAGGATCATTGATAAGATAGACAAGATTGGACGTGACAATGTTGCAAAGGAGCTTGTTGAACTCAAGGTACCTGAGGCTACGGTTTCACAGCTGCTTGATGTTCTCACATTTGACGGAAGCAATGAGGAGAAGGTTGAGAAGCTTAAGGGCTTTGCCGGCTGCAATGAGGTGTTCGATGCAGGGCTTTCGGAGCTTACAACCGTGATTGATTATATTGCAGGCTTCGGTGTGCCGGCAGATTATTATAAGATTGATCTGTCCATTGCCAGAGGTCTTGACTACTACACCGGAACGGTATATGAGACATTTATAAAGAATCATCCGGAGTACGGCAGCGTGTGCAGCGGCGGACGTTATGACAATCTTGCAGAGTACTACACAAAGAAGTCACTGCCGGGAGTTGGAATCTCCATCGGTCTTACAAGATTATTCTATGTTCTGTGTGAGAATAATTTCCTGAACAGAGAGCTTGAATGTCCGGTAGATGCGCTTGTTGTACCGATGACCGATGATATGACTTATGCTGTCAGGACTGCAACAGGATTAAGAGCTGCAGATATCAATACCCAGATATATCTTGAGGGCGGTAAGTTCAAGAAAAAGCTCACCTATGGAAGCAGGCTTACCATTCCGTTCTGCATTATACTGGGCACGGATGAGATTGACACCAATCAGGTAACCATCAAGAACATGAATACAGGTGAGCAGAAGACAACGGATCTGCAGGAGGCAATTTCCATAATCAATAATCAGAAGGAGCTCTTAAATAAGGCTCAGTATGTTAACATGCAGTAGGTTATAGCTGAGGGATAACAGACCTGTCGACAAGTAATTCACAAGAATTAATTTGTTGACGGGTCTTTGTGTATTTTTGCGTAATGATACTTATTGGTGGCAGTACTGCAGGCAGTGCCTGCAGTATGCAGGGGGGTAAGTTTGAAAATAAAATTTTCAAACTATTTATTAATGGCAGTACTGCAAGCAATGCTTGCAGTATGCAGGAGGGTGAAATGAAAAAGGGAAATGTACAAAAAAATATTTTGCTTGTATGCATTCTGCTTGCGGTAAATATACTTTCAGGCTGCAGCAAAGGCGGTGTTGATACAGAAACCGTGACGGAAAAGAAAAAGATTGTTATAGGTAGTGACATTATAAGCCCGTATTTATATAAGGATACCGATGGAGAGTTCATGGGAATAGATGTAGAGATTGCGACAGAGGCTCTTCACAGGATGGGGTATGAACCGGAGTTCAAGCTTATAGTGTGGGAGAATAAGAATAAGCTCCTTGAGGATGGCGAGCTTGACTGTATCTGGGGCTGCTTCAGCATGAATGGGAGGGAGGACAAATACCTGTGGGCAGGACCATATCTTTACAGCCGCCAGATGGTAGCGGTGCGTATGGACAGCGAAATACAGAAGCTTAAGGATCTGACGGGAAAAATGATAGCGGTTCAGGAGACCTCGAAGGCTGAAGAATATTTTCTGCGTTCTGATTTTGAGGGTATACCGGATGTAAGCCTTGTGTACTGCTTTTCTAACATGGATGAGGTGTTTGCCGCACTAAGAAAAAATTACGTGGAGGCTATATGCGGTCACGAGAGTGCACTGATATCGTTCATCAACACGGCACCGGATGAGTACAGGCTTCTAGAGGAGAGCTTCCTGTATTCAGCACTTGGTGTCGCATTCGATATACAATATGATGAGGAGTTTGTGGAGGAGCTGGTTAAAACTCTTGTTGATATGATGAACGATGGAACCACAGCCGCAATTGTCGGGAAATACGGATTGGATGCGGAGAAATCTCTGGGGAGGGGGAACGATTAGTGGACAGCTTTAAAAGAAAACTGAGAGTGTTTAAAATCTCCGGAATTGTCGTTCTGGTACTGCTCCTGTGTCTTGTAGCACTGCATTTGTTATTAATGTATCGTGGACTTGCTTCAATAGAAAAAATAAGAGTGCAGACTATAGAATATATTGAAGAAAAGGTTGAGACCTATGATAATTACAGGGCAAATGACAAGACAAAGAGTCTTGTGCATCTGCTTGATAAAGCACTTGCGATTGTGCATAATCTTGATCAGGATGAGTCCTTTTATGTTAAAAATATCGGAATATATTCCTATGAGCAGCATCTTAGCGGGATTATTGTGCTTGACGGGAACATGGATGTTTTATTAAATGTTGAATCAACGGCAGATACGCATATAGAAGACTGGAGCACACTTATATCCGCAGAAAGCGTTTCAGGGGTGATAGAATCACCTAAGAAGGTATATATGACCAGAGTGTATGCCGCGGAGGGACAGGGGTATGACATAGCTGTTGTGCATCGAAATGACGCTCCGGGGGCGGTGATCGTATACAAGCTCCAGGACATGGTGGTGGAGGGTGTAAATGATATCACGCTTGACAGTATATTTGAAAATATGCAGATTGCCAATGACGGACTTATAGTCATATCGGAATACGATAATGTGATTGCAGCCAATAAGACGGGTGCCTACAGCCTTACCGGTGAGCAGCTTGCCAGAATGTACTCCGACGGAAAAACAGTTAGGGAAAAGCTGAAAAAAATCAGATATGATGGCAGACGTTGGTATTTGACCGAGGAAAAGTATAAGAGCTATACGATACATGTCATGTTCCCTGTTTTTGAGGTGTACAAGGTCTGCTATGCCATGGAGACGGCATTTATGCTGTTGTACATTCTGATGTGTGCACTTATGTGGGGAGTTCACAACAATTCAGAGAAGAAGAATTACTACATGGAGAAGAGACGTCAGCTTGAACTGCAGAATGCGCTTGAGCGCGCTGAACGTGCGACGGCAGCTAAGAGCACCTTCCTTTCCAATATGAGTCATGATATACGTACACCTATGAATGCCATAATCGGATTCACCAAGCTGTTACGCGAACAGCTTGACAATAAAGAGAAGGCAGCCGGATATCTCGACAAGATAGATGATTCGAGCAGATATCTTCTTGAAATCCTGAATAATATACTTGATATTGCCAGAATTGAGAGCGGAAAAACAACACTTGAAGAGGATATAGTCTGCATTGACGATCAGTGCAGGGAGATTTATGCGGTTTTTGAAAATCAGATGGCACAGAAAGCATTGAACTTTTCATTGAAGGTGAATGTCAGGCACCACTATGTAAGCTGTGACATTTTGAAGGTAAAACAGATAATCTTTAATCTCCTGAGTAATGCCTACAAGTACACGGATACTGGCGGAAGGGTTACATTTGAGGTGACTGAGCTGCCTTGCTATACGGAGGGCTATGGCCTGTATGAAATCAGGGTGTCAGATACCGGAATAGGAATGTCGGAGGAATTTATATCCCATATTTTTGAGGAATTTGCAAGGGAGAGAAATACCACTGAGAGCAAGCAGCCCGGAACAGGGCTTGGAATGGCAATAGCGGATCAGCTTGTAAAGCTTATGGGAGGAACAATCAATGTCGAAAGTGAGATTGGCAAGGGAAGCTCCTTTGTCGTACTTTTGACTCAGGGCTTGGTTAATGTGCCCTTGCAGGATGAAAGAGCTGATGAAACAATTATTGAGTATAATCGTGGGGAGAGGAGAAAGAGAATCCTGCTTGCTGAGGATAACGATATGAATGCCGAGATTACCGTGGAGCTTCTCAGCTTCCATGGCTTTGACGTGGACAGGGTGAAGGATGGAGCGGAGTGCGTTTCAGCTCTGGAAAAAGCACAGCCGGGATATTACTGTCTGATACTTATGGATATTCAGATGCCTAATATGAATGGGTACACGGCTGCTGAACATATAAGGGCTATGCCGGATGACGCAAAGGCAGGCATACCGATAATTGCAATGACGGCAAATGCGTTTGACGATGATAAGAAGGCGGCGTTTCAGGCAGGAATGAATGGACATATATCAAAGCCTATAGAATTTGACAGTATGATGCAGATGATAAGAAAATTTATTGGCTATGGAGGTGAATAACAGCTATGGGACTTTTCAAATCGAAGTATGAGAAGGAGCTTGACGGGATTATAGCGGACATCAATATGAATATGAACAACAACTACAAGGATAATGCGCAGGCGGGGCTTAGAAGGTTCGATGAAAGACTTGAGGAACTGCTTTTACAGGGACTTCTAAAGGAGAAAGCTGCCGGAGAATATAAAAGACAGCTTTCTTCCTTTAAGGAGAAGATGAAGGGATATACCCATAAGGACCAGCTAAAAAACTGGGGTTAGTTGTATTGTACAATCAGATTGATGCCTGAAAACGGAACTCTCCATTTTCGGCAAAAAATCCATAGATACCGTGACATTTTTCTATTACGGATATCATGCTCTGTATTCCTATGCCATGTCCGTTTGCGGATGTGACAGGGATATCATTCTTAAAAACGGGTGCTGTGTGATAACTGTTTGACATGTTTATGCACAGCTTCCCGTTTTTTTCGTACAGCTTAAGGCTTATATATCTGTCATCCGGCTGCGGCAGCTGGACGCAGGCATGGATTGCGTTCTCAAAGGCATTGGCAAAAAGGCTGCACAGATTGGTTATCTGGAATCTTGAAAAATCATAGGCGGTGACCGATATGCTTACTTTTATACCATTTTCGCCGGCTTCATCAGCATAATATGACAGAATAAGATTGAGAGCTTCATTTTCGCAGTACTTCACAACCCTGCTGTTGCCGAGGGAGGTGCATATTTCCGCTATGTAGTTCAGGGCATCCTCGTTCTTGTTTTCCTTTATGCACTGGCTTATAAAATTCAGATGATGGCGCAGGTCATGACGGTATATGGCAGCCTGCTTCTCTGAGTAAGATATCTGCTGTATCTCCTTTTGGACCTGAATTGCTGCGGTTCTGAGAAGGAGGTTTTCGTGCTCTGTCTTATTTCGCTTGTTGGCGGCGTCAAGTGAAAAAATTGAAAGTATCAAATATAACAATACAATAAAGCTGTCCACAAAATCGATAATAACGATTCCTCCGGTGTGCAGAAGGTCGGTATAGACTGTAAAGGCATATTCAATGATATAGTACACAAGCGGCAGAAGCAGAAAAGGCAGAAGAGATGTGGTGCTTTCATATTTAAGCTTTTCAACATAGGGGGATAAGTATTTTATTACAAGTATCAGCAGCGGAATAGTCACCAGAATGGCTGCAGCATTGGCAATATCCTGGTTGTAGCCGAAAAATGATGATACAAGCGTCCCAATCCATTTTCGCGGTGTACACAGAAGATAAGCTGTAAGCACAGAGATGATGGACATGCTGATACTCTGATGGAATACAAAAAATATCAGAAGAATGAGAGGAAGATGTATGAGCAGAGGATAGCACGTATATAATGTCTGCTTCCCTAAAAGCAGATACGCAATAAGCTGTATGCACCCAAATACAAGGATGGTAAAAATATACTGCTTTTTATTGTCCTCAAAATGCATGCCTACAAAGTAAAAGGCCGCCGTTATTCCGAAGAAAAGGACAAAAGCGTAATTGGTTAAATCCAGAATATTTGAAATATTTATCATGGCGTTTCCTCCATCTGGAAGGCGAGATACTGCTTCTTCAGCTCGCTCACTCTTCTCTGCGCAAGTGGGATGGTCTTTCCGTTCTGAAGCTGCATATCCGTGGCACCGATTGAACGTATGAAGTTCATATTGACCACAAATGAGCGGTGGGCAAGCAGAAATTCGTGGTTGTACATAAGCTTATCACATATTGAAGTGAAACGTTCGGAACATTCCAGCTGTGAATTGTTATTGAGATAGTAAATTACTTTTCTGTTGAAAGCCTCGACACAGACTATATTTGATAACAGAAGCTTATGTACTCCGCTGCTGTTCTTTACCACGATATATTTAGGGCTGTCCGACTCTTTCTTTTCAAGAATATCATCGATAGCGCCAAAAAGCTTATCCCTTGTTATGGGCTTTAGAAGATAATTGGCGGCCTTGACGGTGTAGCTTTCGACCGCAAATTCAGGCGATGCAGTAAGAAAAATAATATCGGCTGCCTTATCGAAGCTGCGAATCTCCCTGGCAAGGGACATCCCGTTTAAAACAGGCATGATGACATCCAGCAGATAGAGGTCATATTTTTCGTAAGCAGACTTTGAGGCAAGCTCAACACTGCTGGTATAACATTTATAGCTGATCGGTATATCGTGCTCTGCCATATAGGTATTTATAAAAGAGGATATAGAAGAAATTTCGTTTATCTCGTCATCACATACAGCTATTTTAAGCATTCGTTCATTCACCCCTGTAAATTTATATATGTATTATAAACTTTATATTGATAAATTTCTACAGCTAAGTCTTATCGTTCATGTCAAAAAAAATGTAATTCATGCAATTTCGTCCATGAATGTTTTTTATTAGGATATTATATATAGCAAATAGAACTAATATAGTACTTTTGATTTATAAAAGACAACAGGAGGAATATGCTATGTGGAGAAAAATCTATAATGCAATATGGGCAGACAAAGCCAGAAGAGCAGCAGTGCTTACAATCATTATTGCATTGATTGTGTCCGGCACAGCGTTGGCAATACTTAACACGATTGGGAAATCCAAGCCGGCGCAGGGCATACCGGATGAGCAGCCACTGATTGGAACGGAGGTTGCGCTGTCTCTTATACACATCTGACGCTGCCGACGAAGAGGATAGT
>ENA-OXEY01000572-OXEY01000572.1-human-gut-metagenome-genome-assembly--contig:-NODE-572-length-14903-cov-21.363483_pt1 | contig 14903 bp, 10 predicted proteins | sample MGYA00249365_ERZ652263 | MGnify/ENA primary metagenome ERZ652263 (study PRJEB26925, sample SAMN05826763) | human gut metagenome | biome: ENVO:2100002; feature: ENVO:00000062; material: ENVO:00002003...
GATCTACACTATCCTCTTCGTCGGCAGCGTCAGATGTGTATAAGAGACAGCTATTCGGATATCCCAACACTTTTGAGAGAGATTGAAAATGAGATGATGGATGAGATGAAGCGTGCGATCCATGATCATCCAATCGACCGGGAAAATGATTCTGCATTTTCTTTTATTAAAGATATTTTTCAGGTACTTGACCGTAACCGGGAAATTGGATGTGCTTTGATCGGACCTTATGGAGATATTGGGTTTATCCATAAGATGGAAGATCTTTTGGAAGAAAATTCGAGAGAAGTTTTACTGCAGATGTTTCCGGAAAAATCAGGCGAGATGAATTATTTTTATTCTTATTGCCTGAACGGATGTCTTGGTCTTGTCAAGACATGGCTTGAGGACGGAGAGGATAAAAGTCCGGATTATGCGGCTGATATGACTTACCGGATGGTAGTAAGTTCGGTGAAGGCATTTTATGACAAGAAAGAAGGAAGAGAGGAAAGTTAAGAATGCAAAGAGAAAAATTTGGCTCAAGGCTGGGATTTATCCTGATTTCAGCCGGTTGTGCCATCGGTCTGGGGAATGTCTGGCGGTTCCCGTATATTACCGGAAAATACGGTGGAGCAGCATTTGTATTGATTTATTTGGTATTTCTGGTGCTTTTGGGGCTGCCGATCATGGTCATGGAATTTGCTGTAGGACGTGCAAGTCAGGCAAGCGTGGCGATGTCATTTGACCGGCTGGAGCCACTGGGAACAAAATGGCACTGGTATAAATGGTTTGGCATGGCGGGAAATTATCTCCTGATGATGTTTTATACGACGATCGGAGGATGGATTCTGCTGTATGTATTTAAGATGGCAGGCGGTGAGTTTGAAGGAAAGAATGCAGATGAGATTGCAGGTGTCTTCGGAAATCTGATGGAGAAACCGGGGCTGATGACAATCTGTATGATTGTAGTTGTAGCAGCCTGCTTTGGGATTGTCTGCATGGGATTGCAGAAGGGAGTAGAAAAGATTACCAAGAAAATGATGCTTCTTTTACTGGCACTGATGGTGATCCTGGCAATCCGTTCTGCAACACTTCCGGGTGCGGGAGAAGGAATCAGATTCTATCTGTTGCCTGACTTTAAAAAGGCAGCAGAATCAGGAATGAAAGAAGTTATTTTTGCAGCCATGGGACAGTCTTTCTTTACATTAAGTCTCGGTATTGGTGCGATTGCAATTTTCGGAAGTTATATTGATAAGAAGAGAAGGCTGACAGGAGAGGCGGTCTGCGTGACCATACTGGATACATGCGTGGCACTGATCGCTGGAATGATCATCTTTCCAGCCTGCTTTGCGTTTGGAGTTCAACCGGACAGTGGTCCGAGTCTGGTTTTTATTACACTGCCGAATATTTTTAATTCCATGAGTGGCGGAAGGATCTGGGGAACCTTATTTTTTCTGTGCATGCTTTTCGCAGCAGCATCTACGATCATTGCAGTTTTTGAAAATATCATTGCATTTGCAATGGATCTGACCAACTGCTCAAGAGCAAAGGCGGTCGTGGTAAATCTGATTGCGATCGTGATCCTTTCGCTGCCATGCGTTCTGGGCTTTAATGTACTGAGCGGATTCCAGCCACTTGGAGCAGGAAGTAATGTACTGGATCTGGAAGATTTTATTGTAAGTAATAATCTGCTCCCACTTGGCAGTCTGGTTTACCTTTTATTCTGTACGAGCCGCTATGGCTGGGGATGGAAGAAGTTCTGTGAAGAGGCAAATGCAGGAGAAGGAATCAAATTTCCGAAGTGGACAAGAATTTATGTATCTTATATTCTGCCACTGATTGTACTTTTTATCTTCGTGCAGGGATACTGGAGTAAGTTTGTGGGATGATGTGAGTGAAATTTGTAGTTGTCGGGGTGAAAATATCTCGGCAGTAGAAAGTATCTGATGAAAAAACGTTCATATCCGCCCTTGTTGTTGCATCGCAGTGCAGGACCCGCTTTACCTCAGCCCGTTGACAACTTGTAACAGGAACGTGGAAACACTCGTGCAGAGGCACTCCTGTTTACGTTCCTTAACAAGTTGGGCAAAGTGTCTTCGGAACGCTCCCTGTCAATGCACTGCTCACACAACAGCAAGGGCGGATATTAGGCTTTTCAAGTCAGAAAACTTTCCTCGCATCAGGATATTTTCTCCCAACAAAGATGAAATTCCAATAAGAAAGATGTCGGGGGCAAAAGCCCCCGACTTTGATGCCTACGGATGGCTATCAACTAAGATAAACGCTCCATCAAATAGTAAATACAATATCTATTATCTGATATTTACGATCGAATATCTTAGTCAATAGCCATCCGGCTTTTTCTATCCTTTGGAAATTTGCATTGTTGAGTGAATACGCTGTGGAGTCGGTATAACTTCTTATTGAGATGGTCAGCGGAAAGCAGGGTGTTCCTGAGCAGGTGCATTAGCAGGAGCGTTCCGAAGACACTTTGCAGCGTTTGTTAGAGAAAGTAAATCGAGTGCCATTGCACGAAGATTTCCACTTTCGAGTTACAAACGGTCAACGGGCTGAGGTAAAGCGGGCCTGCACTGCGAAGGAATATCCCTGCTTTCCGCGTCCGATTCGTCACAAAGAAGTCTTTTTCTTTACAAGTGTATCACCCCAACAACTACAAATTTTCCCCTTAATACTCTTGAAAAGTCACCTTTTGTCGCAGAGTATTTCACTCTGCGACACTTTTTTGCTTTCATTAACCTACAATGATCTGATAACTCTTTTCAAATGTTCCACCGCTCTCAACGCTATTAATTCCCGGCTTTTCGGAAATATCTCCCTCAAATCCCACATCATCACATCTTCCCATCCATGGTTCAAGACATACGAATGGGGCATCTTTTACCGACCATATTCCAAAGTTTGAAAAACCTTCGCATTTCATTCCCACATACGGTGTTCCGTCCTTATGACTGATCCATACTTCTTCAATCTGATTCTCGTCAAAAATCAGGGCATCTCTCTCGAATAATTCTTCTGTCAGCGGATAATATCCGTCCTCCAGTTTCATCTCATAGACTTTTTTCGGATCTGCACCGCCTTCTGCAATATCAACCAAAATATAGTTCAGATGATCTTTTTCCGGGAAATAAAGCCGGTAATCTGCCTTGGTTTCATTTTCTTTTGCAAAGTGAATGGCCGGATGCCCACCAATGGTAAAGTAAATTGTTTCTTCCGACGGGTTTTTAATTCCCCATTCCACCTCTATCACATTTTTCTTAAGACGATAGCTAATGTATAATTCAAAATCAAACGGATAAACTTCTTTCATCTCATCTGTTGAAGTGAGCAAAAATTTCACCTCTTCTTTCCCTGCATAAATACATTTGAAATCATGATCTCTTGCAAATCCATGCTGGGATGTCGGATACTGTTCTCCCTGAATCTTCACTACATTATGCCAGGTTTTTCCTACATTCGGGAACAAAACCGGCGAATGTCTTTTCCAAAACTTTGGATCTGCATTCCATAAGATCTCTGCCCCCGTCTTTTTATTATAGATTCTTGTCAGTTCAGCTCCATGTTCTACCATTTCCACATAAAGTATTTCATTTTCCAGTTTCATGTTCTCCTCCTGTTTACCTTAATCATTTTATGATGTCAGGGTCAAAAGGTCTGAAACCACGTGTGCTTGCACACTGGTGGTAGAATGACCTTGAGACCCGCCCCGATATGAGCATAAAAGTGGGGCGTAAGCACCATGATATGCGAATAGCGGGTAGGATTGTGGGAGTGCGTAGCACGAAACAATCCGTTGGCATCATTGTTGGGGGCTTTTGACCCCAACATCATTTTATTCTATCCAACTTCTTCAACAATGTAAAGTCCCAGCCACCTTGTCATTGACCGGAAATTAGTGTTATAATTTAAGAAAATCAGATTTACGGAGGAAAATAGAATGGAAAAGGAATCTGCAAAAATCATCTTAAGTGCTGATAGTACCTGTGATCTTGATACCGAGTTAAAAGAGCGTTACCATGTGCATTACTTTCCGCTCCATATCATCCTGGACGGTCATGACTATAAGGACGGCATCGACATCACTCCGGAAGAGATTTTCCAGAAATATTATGATGAAAAGATTCTTCCCAAGACGGCTGCTGTAAACGTTGCAGAATATATTGACCATTTTGAGCCATGGGTCAGAGCCGGTTACGAAGTCATTCATATCAATCTCGGCAGTTCCCTCTCCAGTGCCTATCAGAATTGCTGTATTGCGGCTGAAGAACTTGGACATGTCCATGTCATTGACAGTTGCTCTCTTTCCAGCGGAACAGGACTCCTTGTCCGTGATGCCGGAGAAATGATCCGTCAGGGAATGTCCGCTGATGCAATCGCCGATGTTCTCCGACAGCGTACAGAGAAGTGTCATGCCAGCTTTATTCTGGATACCCTTACTTTTCTTCATGCCGGCGGGCGTTGCTCCTCCGTAGCTGCACTGGGTGCCAACGTACTAAAGTTAAAGCCGTGTATTGAGGTAAATAATGCCGACGGCAGTATGAAAGTCGGTAAAAAATATCGGGGTTCACTGGATAAGGTTCTCGTAAAATATGTAAAAGATCAACTGGCCGCACATCCAGATATCGATCCGTCTTTTATCTTCATTACACATTCGGGAATTGCTGCAGAATATATCCATCTTGTAAAAGAAGCCCTCAAAGCTGAAAAAGACTTCGCTGAAATCCATGTGACAACTGCCTGTTGTACGATTTCAAGCCACTGCGGTCCAAATACCCTTGGTATTTTATTTGAGACAAAATAATTTTTAGGAGCATAAATCATGAATAATCAGACAACCAACCCCGTATTTCACGGAAGTGACATTGAAAAGATCAGTGCCTGTTACCATATAAAAAAAGAAGCTATCGTCAACTTTGCCGGAAATGTAAATCCGCTTGGACTTCCTGCCTCTGTAAAAGAAGCGGTCGCCACCCATGCAGATTTATTTTCCAGTTATCCTGACCGCGAGTATCTGTCTCTGCGTAATGTTCTTTCTAATTATTGTGATGTTCCTGCCGATTATATTCTTCCGGGAAATGGATCCAGTGAACTGATTGCTTTGCTGATCGAAGCTCGTGCCCCAAAGCATACTCTGATTCTCGGTCCTACCTATTCAGAATATTCCAGAGAACTCACCTTTTCCGGAAGTACTCAGGATTATTACCATTTGCAGGAGACTTCTGACTTCAGACCAGATCTGGATGATCTTTTCCATACTCTCTCGGATGGATATGATTTTCTCATTATCTGCAATCCAAATAACCCGACTTCTTCCGCTATTTTTCGGGATGAATTAAAAGAATTACTTGCATTTTGTAAACGGAAAAATATCTTTGTAATGATAGATGAAACTTATGTTGAATTTGCACCGGATATTTCAGCAATTACTGCTGTTCCTCTTACGAAGCAATTCTCCAATCTGATGGTACTCCGGGGAGTTTCCAAATTCTATGCCGCCCCGGGAATGCGGTTCGGATATGGAATCACCGGGAACAGTGAATTTCTGAAGACCATGCGTGAAAAACAAATTCCATGGTCACTGAACAGCCTCGGTGCTTTCGCCGGAGAAATGCTTTTTCAGGATCACGACTATTATCAGCAGACCCGAAACCTGATTCTTTCCGAACGTCAGAAGATGTACGAAACCATAAAAAAACTCCCGACTTTCAAAATCTATCCGGCCTATGCCAACTTCCTGCTGGTAAAGATTCTGAAAGACGGGATTACCTCTTTCGATGTATTTGAACGTTGCATTCAAAAGGGACTTATGATCCGGGACTGCTCTTCTTTCCAGTGCCTGGAGGGTGAATATGTACGGTTCTGTATTCAGATGCCGGAAGAGAACCAGCGTCTGCTCGATCTTTTGCAAACAATCTGACTCAATGGCTGGATCTGTGATTAAGGCTTTATAATTGCTTTTAAATCACATGATGATTCAGCCATTTACGATTTCTGAACCGGATCGTAAAGATCACTCCTCTCAATGCCCAGTCACTGAACATACCGATCCATACTGCGATTGGTCCAAAGCCAAAGACTCTGGCAAGAACAATCGAGAGTGTCACCCGGCATAACCACATCGTAAGCATTGAAACTGTCATTGTAAACTTCACATCCCCGGCTGCCCTGAATCCATATGCCGGAACAAAAGCCATGACCCAGATCAATGGCTTTATAATGGTTATGCACGTTACCATAAAAATACACATTTTTGCACTTTCAGGCTCCATACCTCCAAAATAGGTAATCGGACGAACTAAAGCATACAAAAGCAGACAGGATGCAATGATCACTACTTCGGAAACAATACATAATTTCTTTACATAATAAACGGCCTCCTCCTTTCTTCCTGCTCCAAGAGTTTCCCCCACAACGGTCATAAGACCGATTCCTATTCCGATTCCCATAATTCCGTTCAAATTTTCAATGATACTCGCCATTCCCTGTGCAGCGATAGCCGCAGTTCCCATCAGCGATACAGTCGACTGAATCGCAAGCTTTCCAAACTGGAACATACTGTTCTCCACCCCCGACGGCACACCAATCCTCAGGATTCTTTTAATCTCATCCCAGTCAGGCCGGATGGTAAAATACTTTCTCAACTGGATCTCCAACTGTGGATTCCTCAGTTTTACCAGCACTGTAACCATACTGAACATACGTGCCAGCATCGTTGCAGTTGCCGAACCTGCAACACCCCAATGGAACACCCATACAAATAACAGATTCAGAATAATATTCAGGATATTTGAAATAACCGAGATCAGCATCGGCAAACGACTGTTCTCCTGTGCCCTCAGGATGCACGATCCATCATCATATAATGCGATAAATGGATACGAGATTGCAGAAAAGAAAAAATACTTTTTGGCATTCACCATAACCGCACTCTCTACTTTTCCAAAGATCAGTGCCAACATCGGACCATTGAATAAAAGACACATTCCAGCAATCATCACCGACAATACGAACGTAATGAAAACCAACTGTCTTGCTGCCTCCTGTGCATGCTCCTTTTTTCCACATCCAAGGTAATGGGAACACACAACTGTTCCACCTGATGCCAGTGCAAAGAAAGCCTGAACAATCAGGATATTGATCGAATCTACCAGTGAAACTGCTGAAATCGCTGCTGAGCCAAGATTACTGACTACCAGTGTATCCACAGTTCCCATAAATGAATTAAGGAGCTGATCTACTGCCAGTGGAATCAGGAGTGAAGCTAGTTTTTTATTGTCAAATAAACGATTTTGTTGCGTAGTTTCATTCATTTTACTCACTTCCTTTGTATTTCACTCATCCTATTATCTCGACTTCACCAAATGCTTTCAGGAACTGCTTCACTCCGTATCCGTCAAACTCTGCCTCAACCATCAGATCATCTTCCGATCTTAACACTCCGACACCATACTTCGGATGCCTTACCTGCACCACCGCCTGTATGCCAGCCCGCATGTCAGCCTGTTCCTGTTGATCTTCCGGTTTTACTTCCTGCCGAAGTTCTTTCTGCTCTTTTTCCTGAGCTTTTTCCTGAACTTTTTCCTGAGCTTTTTCCTGAGCTTTTTCCTGAGCTTTTTCCTGAACTTCCTTCTTTAACTGCTGCAGGTTAGCCCATCTTTCTTTTTCATCCGGCATTCCCTCCAACAGCTCCTGCGGAATCATTTTCAGATAACGGCTTTCCTCACCCGCTATCCCCGGTTCACCCGGATTCGTATACCAGGAAAGTTCCAAGCGGTTCTTTGCACGGGTAATCCCCACAAAAAACAACCGTCGTTCCTCTTCTTCCTGTTCATAATTTTTTGAATGAAGCGGGATCAGACCGGGATTCACACCAATCAGAAAGACCGTATCAAATTCCAGACCTTTGGATGCATGCAGCGTCATAAGCTGTACTGCATCTTTCCGGTCTTCAGGATTCATTTCTGCTCCTACTTCTTTTTCTCCTGCTTCCATCTTTAATCCATAAAGCTCTGAACTATTCAGAAATTCCCTCAGATGCCCCCGGAAATCAATCGAACCGCAATATGAACATAACTGCTTTAAAAAGCTCTTTATTTTTTTGACATTTTCAGTATAGCTCTCCACCGTAGGACGCAGGAACTCTTTTAAGTGAAAATATTCAAAGATTTTCTGCTCTTTTTCACCTTCTTTCATGAATTTCCCAAAGTTATCCACTACCCATGCCTGAAATCCGGCCATCTGTTCATAAAGCAGACTCTCGGACAGCTTTTTCTCTTTTATGATTTTTTCTGCCTTTTTCCGCGTCATTCCAAACTCGCCAAATTCTTTATCTGCGACTGCTGCAATCCCGGACTGCTCATCCAATGGATTTACACAGAATCTCAATACTCTGACAAACCAGTTCAATACCGGAATATCATGTAGGCTCTTTTTTACGGAAACTTCATATGGAATCCCCTGACGTTCAAACACTTTTGCAAGCACATCCACCTGACGCTGTAACCGATAAAATACCGCCATCTCCCGATATGTCAGTCCCTGCTCCTTTAGCTCTCTTATCCGCAACGCAAGTTCCTCTGCCTCCTGAAAAGGATCATAATAATTAACAATTTTGACCTTCTCACCTTTTTCTCTGCTCGCCCGGATCTGACTGCCAAACTGAAGGAAACGATTCGCCGCTCCCAGGATCAATGCATTAGAACGGTAATTCACCGGGAGAGAATATTCTTTCGCCTCAAATCGGTGCTTTAATAAAAAGAACATATTCTCTCCTGTCCCACGCCAGCTATAAATCACCTGATTCGGATCTCCTACTGCAAACAGCTTCGTCTCCCTGCCTTTCAAAGCCTCCAGAAATTCCATCTGCATCTTATCACTGTCCTGCACTTCATCGACAATGATCCACTTAGGGATAAAAGCATCCTGCTCTTTCAATAAAAGTGTACTGACACGCAGCAAATCCGAAAAAGTCATCTTATTCTGCTTCTTTTTTTCGGATTCAATTATTGGATACAATTTGAACAAATCATCTTTGTATCTCGGTATCGGTCGTCCTTCAAGATACCATTGATATTCCTGCTCCAGCCGCTTCTTCAGGCGGTTCTTATATTTTATTTTCAATCCATATTCTGCGGTCAGAGTTAATGCAAGATCTTCTTCTTCATCCGGTGCCATGACAGTAAAATCTTTTCTCCATCCAGCTTTTTCAACTTCCAGCTTTTCTCTCAGCATCCATAGAGCTACACTATGAAATGTACCAAATCCATCCAGCCTTGGTTCTTCGTCATTTTTTTCTTTTTTTAAAAACTTTTCTTTTGCTATGAGTCGTTCTTTTATCTCATCTGCTGCTTTATTCGTAAAAGTCAGAACAATCATTTCTTCCGGCTGTATCTGCTTCACCTGATATAAATACAGTATCTTTGCGATCAGAACAGTTGTCTTTCCGCTTCCGACATTTGCATTCACAACACATGCCGGACTCTCATCAAGAACTGCTGTCATCTGATAGGGATTCAGGAAACTCCATTCTTCTTCAAATTTCATCTTTTCCATACCTTCGATTTAATTTTCCACGGATCTTTTTCACCCGCTCCCAGTCTGTCTCTGACTGAATCTCCAGCTTCATATCTGCCGGACAGATCGCATACGAACGGAGCAGACGCTCTACTTCCCGCAGATTCTCCCATTCCTGCAGCCACCCTTCATAAAATGAATTTTCAACCTGCAGGATCAGACGCTCCTCTTTTACTTCGACTTTCTTTACCATACTTAAAAACACAGCTCCCGATTCTCCGCTCCTTTTTAACTTCTCACAGAACTCATCCCATTTTTCTTCCAGCATTTCAAATGAATATTCTTTCTTTATTCCCGGTCTGTTCATCTCTGACAATTCTGACTGCTTTGATATAGATACCGGAGATTCACTCTCTTCTATAAAATTCTTCAGCCCCCACAGCACTGTCTTTTTATCCAGTGTATAATTTCCTACGCAGACCGGACATCCGTCCTTACACGGACAATGTTCAACCTGCTCGATTGCCTGATAAATGATCTGTTCCATCAGATCATAAATTTTCTCAGCATAACCAAGACCGCCTTCATACTTATCATAAATAAATAAGGATACCTTTCGTCCTCTTTCTGCTCCGGGAATCAACGCATTATTTGAAAGAATCACTCCGATGTCATCTTTTTCTGTCATTGTCACCATCATAGCTGCATTCTTGATTGCATAGGAAATTCCCTCAAAATGATTATTCAGAACAAGTTCTCCTCTTTGATCTGGCACAAGGAGCCTCTGGTATGTATCCACAATATTCTCCGGGATTTCAATCCAGGTACTCTCTGTATCGTAATCTTTCTGTAATGGCCTCGTCAGCGACACATGGCCCAGATTCTGATGATTATGAAACTGAAGTTTCTTATACATCGAAATCACTTCATTTACATTTATGTCACCAAAACATTTCTTTATTCTTTTAAAAGTTTCTTTTTGGAAGGTCTGCAAAATTCTTGTATCCTCTGTGCCGGATGGAACTGTATAATAATTTCCATAAAATGGTACTGCCAGTGCAGTTCTTGAAACCAGATCCAGCTTCAGCACCTCATACTGCTCACCGTCATGCAGATACACCGCTCCCGGGTGCAGCTCATGAAAAGCCTGCGACTCGTCCATCTCAGTAATTTCCTTTCCGATAAAAAGAGAGCCTTTCCTTTTCTCCTGCACATTTCTCAGATGCTCCATACTTGGATATACGATCAGCTTGTATCTCGTCCTGTCCATATTCCTGAGACTGTAATCTCCGGCAGGGAATGCCGACCCTGCCCATGAAAAACGTCCCGCCAGACTTTTCAGTTCCTGTGCATTTAAAAGAACCGGGATGATCTCTCCCAAATCCGGGAACAACGCAACATCATCCAGAGACAGTGGCATCTCCGCTGCTGCCGCACGTATATGTGCAAGCTCGATCAGCAGATTGTCCGGATCTACGATTGCATTTTCACTTCTGCCTTCAAAAAGCCAGTCAGGTGAAATTGCAATATACTGATCGAACGGCTGATTCTCCAAAATCAGATAATTGACACACCTCCTGCCACTTCTTCCCGCCCGTCCTGTCTGCTGCCAGAAAGAAGCTCTTGTCCCCGGATATCCTACCAGCACTGTACAATCCAGTTTTCCAATATCAATTCCCAGTTCCAGTGCATTCGTACAGATCAGGCCTGTCAGCTCTCCTGCCATCATCTTTCGCTCGATCTCACGCCGCTCCAATGGAGTATAACCTCCACGATACCCGGCGATTTTGTCCGTCTGCCCCTTTTTTCCAAAAAATCCGGCGTCCTCCAACCGGTCTCTCGATTCCTTTAAAATAACTTCCACCGCTCTTCGACTACGTGTAAATACAAGAAACTGTTCTCCCTTTTCCACAAGCTCCGGAATCAGCTCTTTCGCCACACTTGAAGCCGAATATCTTCCATATACTTTATCATTCGCTCCTTTTATCTCCGGTGGCTGCAGGATCTTGTATACCTTTTCCGGTGCCGGTGAGCCATCTCGCTCGATCAGCCCCGGGGTTATTCCACAGATCTTCTCTGCCAGCTCCACCGGATTTGCAATCGTCGCTGAACTGCATAAAAATTGTGGATCGGAATGATAATATCCGCAGATCCGTTTCATTCTGCGGAAAATATTGGCAAGATGCCCGCCAAATGCTCCTCTGTAGCTATGCAATTCATCAATCACGATATAATTCAGATTGGCAAATATAAAATCAAATCCATATTTACTGTGGTTAGGCAAGAAAGCTGCATTCAGCATCTCAGGATTCGTCAGAATAATATTCGCACTCTTCCTGACCCGGCTGCGTTCTGCAGGCATCGTATCTCCATCATAGACCCCTGCCGATATACGCCCCTCTCCAAAATACTCCAGTACAGGAGCCAATACCCGATACTGATCACTTGCAAGTGCTTTCGTCGGATAAATAAAAATCGCACGCGTCAGCGGATTCTCTAAAATCTGCTGCAATACCGGCAGCAAAAAGCTCAAAGTTTTGCCACTTGCTGTCGCTGTCGTGATGACCAGGCTTTCTCCTTCACCGGCCCTTACGAACATCTCCGCCTGATGACTGTAAAGCCGGGAAATCCCCTGCGATCTGAGATAATCGCCAATCTCCGGTCTCATAGACTCTGGAAATGATACATACTCTGCTCCATGTGTCGGAATTACCTTTTCATATACAATAGAATCATTCTCTTTTTTTATCATTTCTTCATGCCGCCTTTACGAATGTATGTTCGTATTCATCATACCACAGATTTCTTTTCCATACAATCAGCAGAATGCTACATCTGCTTACGGACAACTGCATATTCATCACCATTTCTGTAAAATGGACACTGGAAATAACGATCTGTCATCAGACGGATATATTCATCTTCATCCATATTTTTATCACATACATAACTTTCATAGTCTTCATCATAAATATAATAAGTACAGCTCTCACAACTGACTCTCTCATTTCTGCTCATCTTTTTATTGCCTCCCTTTTCTATCCTTTAGTATAAGGACAAGGTTCTAAAAAATCCAGTCGCATACTGCCCAGTTTCAGTTCTGTATATTTTTTATATTTTCATTTATTTTCTGTTAATTTAAATTATTTTTATTTTTTATCAGATTTTCTATTGACAAAACGTGTTTTGAGAGTTAATATATAGTCAACAAAAGAAAACGAACACCAAATAAAAGAAAAGGAGGTACGGACCACCAAAAACTTAAATTTAATCCAATAATCTAATGAAAGAGGTATAGACCAATGGGACATTAATTTTAATCCAGGACGAAATTTGCGAAAGGGGTACAATCCAATGGGATAAAAAGTCTTTAACTTTAATCTGATATGAATTTTATGAAAGAGGTACAGACCGATGGGATGTTAATTTAATTCTAAGTAAGAACATAAGAACGAATTTTATGAAAGAGGTACAATCCAATGGGACGTTAATTTTTAAATAAAATTTCACTATTTGAGATAATAGTTTTAAATAGATATTAATTGAAGAAGGAGGATATTCCAATGGATGGAATAAATTGAAAGATCCACTGTATGACTTGTAGAAGCGTATGGTGGATTTTTCGTATGCTCTTTTTGCGATTATTCATGGATTTTTTGTATGCCCATTTTGGATTTTTTGTATACCCATTTATCCTTGACATCCTTGACACTTCCGTATTTCAGCGATATAATTAGTTTCTAAAACTGATGTGGATTTTTGGAGTATCACGATGAATGACGGGCAAATGGTTTCCGGCATAATGTGATACTACTTTTCGCCACATGACTACTTTTCCTGGCAGTCATGTGGTTTTTTTATGTCATAACTTTATTAATACTAAAAAAGATCCATTGGATCTTTGTCGTATGCTTAACAACTGAGAAATCCCGAAAGGAGTCTGAAAATGGAACAAACTTATATGAAAGAACAACCAATCCTGAACCTTCTGTTAAAAATGTCATTACCAATGGTTGTGTCTATGCTCGTAAATTCACTTTATAATATCGTTGACAGCTTTTTTGTTGCTAAGATCAGTGAAAATGCAATGACCGCACTTTCTTTGGTATTCCCTGTTCAAAATCTGATCAATGCAGTTATGATCGGTTTTGGAATTGGGATTAATGCCGTCATTTCCTTTTATCTGGGAGCAGCAGATCAGAAAAAAGCAGATCAGGCGGCAAGTCAGGGAATGCTCCTTGGAACATTTCATGGTATTCTCCTGATGATTATCTGCCTTGTAGTTATCCACCCTTTCCTCAGTCTCTTTACCAACGATGCAGAAATTGTCAATTTAGGGCTTCGTTATTCAAAAATCGTATTTTTATTTTCTGTATTTTTTGCATGGGAACTGGTTTTTGAAAAGGTTTTTCAAGCTGTTGGTAAAATGAATATCTCCATGATCTGTCTGATGAGCGGATGTCTCGTCAACATTTTTCTCGATCCGGTTCTGATTTTTGGACTGGGACCATTTCCTTCACTCGGGATCGAGGGTGCTGCCCTTGCCACAGGTCTCGGACAGACATTCAGTGCAATCCTTTATCTGATTTTTTATATGGTTGCTCCAATCTCTGTAAAATTCAGAAGAGCTTATTTTAAACCTGATTTTGCACTTTGTAAAAAAATGTATTCCATCGGGATTCCTGCAAGTCTGAACATGGCTCTTCCATCCCTGCTCATTTCATCATTAAATGTAATCCTTGCAGGCTTTGGTCAGTCTTATGTCTTTGTGCTTGGAGTCTATTACAAATTACAGACATTCCTTTATCTTCCTGCTAACGGAGTCATTCAGGGGATGAGACCACTGATTGGATACAATTATGGTGCAAAAGAACATAGCCGTGTAAATAAAATTTATCAGACCTCTTTAATCCTTGTGCTGGCGATTATGGCAGTAGGAACTGTCCTGTGCTTATGCATCCCAGGAACTTTGATCCATCTGTTCACAGCTACACCTGCAACCATAAAGATTGGTTCCTCTGCTCTTCATATTATCTGCCTCGGATTCCTTGTATCTTCTGTTTCAGTTACAAGTTCGGGAGCTTTAGAAGGACTTGGAATGGGATTACCATCCCTCATCATCTCCCTCTGCCGCTATACGCTGATCATCATTCCGCTGGCTTTTCTTCTAAGCCTGCTGCAGGGAGCATCCGGTGTCTGGCACGCATTTTGGATTACCGAAGCAATCACCGCAATCATTTCTTACTGGATCTACCATAGGAAAGTAAGAGCTTTGTAAACTTTTTTGACCCCGACATCTATAAAACAGTATAACATAAAACGATTCCTATTTGACTACATACTTGCTGTCTCTTATACACATCTGACGCTGCCGACGAAGAGGATAGTGTAGA
>ENA-OXEY01000607-OXEY01000607.1-human-gut-metagenome-genome-assembly--contig:-NODE-607-length-14196-cov-21.347642_pt1 | contig 14196 bp, 9 predicted proteins | sample MGYA00249365_ERZ652263 | MGnify/ENA primary metagenome ERZ652263 (study PRJEB26925, sample SAMN05826763) | human gut metagenome | biome: ENVO:2100002; feature: ENVO:00000062; material: ENVO:00002003...
AAAAGAAGCGGCAGTTTCCTGAAATACAAAATGTAAATCAGACTGTCGCTTTTTTCATGCATTTTTAAATCAAATAAATTTTAAAAGCTGATGCAGAGTGTGTGGCTCATTATTCTGAGAAGCGGTAATACGAGTATCAAATGGCTTGAAATGATTCTGCGTATAAAAGCTCAGAAGAAATTCATTATCTTCGCATTCAAGAAACTCCATAACGCCACCTACGGAATATTTGAGACTGGATATGGTTTCCAGTGCAAATCCCAGTAGAATATTTCCAGGAATTCGTTTTTCCTTTGGAAGAGAATAGTTCTTTCCCAACTGGGCGATCAGGTAAGCTGCGGTAGTATAGGATTGTGTTTCTTCATCCAAAATACTGACACGGGACAGCTTTTTTGCCATTGTCTTGCTGATATTTGAAGCACGGACAGAGATGGGTTTTACTGTAAGTGAAAAATAACCAACCAGTGAAGCATCTTCAGCATCAAATACCAGATAAGTGATAGATTGATCTTTTTTGGTAAACTCAATCGCATTATGTAATAAAAAGTATTCCACATCGAGATTTTTGGGACAAGAAAAATCGGAGAGTAAGTCGTAAAGACTTTCCTCTCCGATATATGTCGGTTCGTCTTTATCCAAATATGCCCGAATATTAACGGTAAAATATTTATCAGACATGTTTTTTCTTCCTTTTTGACATTAAAGCTAAGATTTCCTGTGGGTTCGTTAACTGACGTCCGGGAAGTGTCTGCTTTGGTGTGCGGTCACGGTCGGCTTCGTCAATTGCTGCGACAAAACGCTTTATGCTATTTGGATTGGATACGACAAAATTATGAGTAATACTTGAAGTAGCCATACTAACACCTCCTCTTTTTTGGCTTTTTTGTGTATTTATAGTATATGCAATGTGTGATAAAAACACAATATCGAAAACAAAAATAATTTCTAAATAATTTTCAAGCCGGACATTTATTAGACGCTTCCGGTAAGCGAACAATATTTTCGAGCCAATCATTTATAAGTCGCCAATGGTGGGCGGGCAATATTTTGATAACAGAAATGCTCTGTATCTAACTTAATTATACGATTGGCGAAGAAATGCGTCAATACGGAAAATAAGTATTGAAAATAGTTGGAACAAGTACTAAAATAAGGTTGGGACAATAAAACAGAGTTATACTGCGAGGAAGATTATGAAGAATAAAAAGATTAAATGCGATATATATACCAGAGTATCCACAACCATGCAGGTGGATGGCTACAGTCTGCATGCTCAAAAAGAAAAACTCAAGAGATATGCGGAATTTCAGAACATGGAAATCGTAAATGAGTATTCCGATGAAGGTAAGTCTGGAAAGAGCGTAGAGGGCAGACCGGAATTTCAGAGAATGTTGGATAATATTGAGAATGGAACAGATAAGGTGCAGTTTGTACTGGTGTTCAAGCTTTCCAGATTTGGTCGTAATGCGGCAGATGTTTTAAATTCTTTGCAGAGGATGCAGGATTTTGGAGTGAATCTGATCTGTGTTGAAGATGGGATTGACAGCTCAAAAGATAGTGGAAAGCTGATGATTTCTGTTCTGTCTGCGGTGGCAGAGATTGAACGAGAGAATATCCTTGTTCAGACAATGGAAGGACGTAAGCAGAAAGCCAGGGAAGGAAAATGGAACGGTGGATTTGCTCCATATGGCTATGAATTGGTAAATGGAGAATTGCAGATCGCAGAGGACGAAGCAGAGATTATTCGTCTGATTTATGATAAATTTATTCATACCAATATGGGAATCTCTGCGATTGCTGCATGGCTGAACCAGCATGGATATAAAAAGAAAAAACGACAGAATAATACACTGGATGCATTTGCAACTTCCTTTATAAAAGGTGTTTTGGATAATCCGGTATACTGCGGAAAGCTGGCTTATGGACGAAGAAAGAACGAGAAAGTTTCAGGAACAAGAAATGAATATCGCATCGTAAAGCAGGAAAATTATATGCTGCATGATGGTATTCATGAAGGAATCATTTCAGAAACAGACTGGGAGCTGGCTCATCAAAAACGAGAAAAAACAGGTGTGAAATATGAAAAGACACATAGTCTCGATCATGAGCATATTTTATCTGGAATATTGAGATGCCCGTTATGTGGAAGCGGTATGTATGGGAACGTGAACCGAAAGAAAAAGAAAGACGGAACCTTATATAAGGATTATTTCTATTATGCCTGCAAACATCGTCGCCTGGTAGATGGTCATAAATGTGGATATCGTAAACAATGGAGCGAGGAGAAGATTAACAATGCCGTGGAAGAAGTTATTCGGAAACTGGTGAAGAATCCTAAATTTGAAGAAGCAATTCTGAATAAAATCGGCTCAAGAATAGATACAGAAGAAATAGAAAAAGAGATTGAAGGACTGGAAAAACAGCACCGACAACTGACCGGAGCAAAAGCAAGACTTGGACAGCAGATGGACAGTCTGGATATCATGGATAAATTTTATGAGAAGAAATATCAGGATATGGAGACAAGGTTATACCGTTTGTATTATGAGATTGAAGGCGTGGAGAACAGTATAGAAGAAGTAAAGAACCGCCTGTTGAATATCCGGCAACAGAAAATATCAGAAGAAAACGTCTATCAATTTCTTTTATATTTTGATAAACTATATGATAAGTTCACCGACCTGGAGAAGAAAAAATTTCTTAACAGTTTTGTAGAACAGGTGGACATTTATGAGCAGGAGCAGCCAGATAGCAGATTCCTGAAGCACATAAAGTTCCGCTTCCCGGTGTATTTTGGAGACAGGGAAACACAGGAACTTTGTTGGGACAACGAAAGCACCGTTGAGACGGTCTGTTTGCTGTCAAGGAAAGATAAATAAAGGCTAAAAAGTGGCGTATTTCCGGGCTTTTTGCGAGGTGAGCATCATCAGAGGAGCCTTGCGAAAAGCTCGGTTTTCTTATATGGAAACATATCTACTTTTCGGTCTGACTGGAGAGAAATTGAGTACCGGAGAATAGCGGTAGGGTTTAGGCTGTGGATTGGTTATCAGATATTTACTTATGTAAAAAATAAAGAAATTGAGCTATCAGCACAACCTCATGAGGTGTTTGGAATGTTGTTATATGCGAAAACTGATGAAGCGGTATTACCTAACAACAGTTATAAAATGAGCGGCAATACAATTAGCGTTAAGACTTTGGATTTGGATTGTGATTTCTCTGAAATTGCAAATCAGCTAAATAAAATTGTTGAATCACACTTTGGAATAGAAGCGAGGTGTTAGCATGAGTCGTGGATTTGGTGCACATGCAGATTTAGTTGCACAGGATAATGAAACCGTCATATATCAATATGGTGGTTATAATTTGAATGAGCCAGAGTTTCGAAATGAAAAACACTTATATGATGGGGTGATAACCATTTCTCGTAGTTGTTTTGCAGAACCTGAAATGCATGAGAAATTAAAGAAGATGCCCGGTGGTAGAAAAAAACTAATTACTAAGCGTATTCCTGTAAGAGTCGATTACCCTCAGATGATTAGTGATGGACGTATAATTATTGAAAATTGCAGTAACTGCTGGCATCGCACACCAGATGGAATTGATGTAATGGTGTGTCATATATTATTCCATTTGTTTTTACAGTATCAAGAAGATGGAAAGATGCCAGATTACATCAACTATAACGTGTAATTATAAGGTCGAGACAATGGCAATTAAAGTGGAAACAGTTCTACTATGACCAATTCCCGAAATGACCCATCAGAGGTTGAGACGATAGTGCTCCCTGCAATGCTATATATAGTAGCAACAAGGAAAACTTGATATGTTTCCACTAACGATAAGGGTTCAGTTAGCGGATTGGATAAGGGCAGATTATGCCGATGGATATGTTTCCGCAAACAAGCGATATTTGGCTCAAAATACACAGATATGTTCCAATATGGCGACATCAATCAGCACGTATCGAGCCACATAGAGACTTGTGTGTTGCTACAAAGACGAGCTATGTAGAAATCCTTAATTTTAGGCACTTTTTCAAGTATATTGGTGCTAGAATATAAATAGTACAAGTCAAAATGAGAAGTTCCAAATATATATAAGCATGGTACAATAGAAACATGCTGAAGGAGGATCTCATTATGGCAAAGCAACATGACAAACAGTTTAAACTTGATGCAGTCCAGTACTACCAGGATCATAAAGAGTTAGGAGTACGTGGATGTGCAGAAAACCTCGGAATCGGATACAGCACATTAACAAAGTGGCTGAAGGATTTCCGGGAATCTGGTGATATCCCTGTTCGCGGATCTGGCAATTATGCATCCGATGAGCAGAAAGAAATCGCCCAGCTCAAACGCGAATTGCGTGATGCCAAAGATGCACTTGATGTATTAAAAAAAGCAATCAACATTCTGGGAAAATGACAGAAGCCATTTATCTCGAAGTGTCTGAGAAGACGGAAGCTGCCAAAAAGGCTGGACGCCGGGTTTCCGTCTCCGGAATGTTGAAATTTCTAGGTGTCTCACGCTCAGGATATCAAGCATGGCTCCACCACATACCTTCCAATACGGAAAAACGTCGTGAAGCTGTAAAATCAAAGATAAAGGATATTTATGAAAACTCCAGGCAGAACTACGGTGCCCCAAAAATCACTGTAGAACTGCGAAAAACCGGTGAAGTTATTTCAGAAAGAACCGTTGGTACATATATGCACCAAATGGGAATCCGTGCTCAATGGAGCAAGCCTTGGATAATCACCACAAAAGATTCTGATTTCAGCACCGAATTACAAAATATCCTTGATGAACAGTTTAATCCTGACCGTCCGAATGCTGTCTGGTGTTCGGATATCACCTATATCTGGACGATAGATGGATTTGTCTATCTGACCAGCATTATGGATTTATTTTCCAGAAAAATCATTGCATGGACACTTTCAGAAACACTGGAGGTATCCTGTGTGATTGATACTATAAATAAAGCTAAAGCCCGCCGAAATATCGATCAGCCACTTATTATTCACTCTGATCGTGGCAGCCAGTACGTTGCAAAAGAATATATAAAAGCAACAGAGCATATGAAACGTAGTTATTCAAAGAAAGCATTTCCATGGGATAATGCATGCATTGAATCCTTTCATTCTATTATCAAGCGTGAATGGCTCAATCGCTTTAAAATCCGCGATTACAAGCAAGCATACCGGTTGATTTTCGAATATCTGGAAGCTTTTTACAACACGAAACGAATTCACAGTCATTGCGACTACATGTCACCGGATGAATTCGAGCGGGTGTATGAAAGAACACATACGGAGGCGGAACTTCTGGCAAGTTAAAATGGGTAGAAATTTCTCATTTTAACTTGTACTAAATCTTGACATAGGACCATATCGTCTTTACGAGCGAGGGCGATAAAATCAGAAATAAAGAGATAAAAAACTATATCAATGTTTCAGTAGTAGTTGATATAGAGTGTGGGAACACAAACAATTAAATACTAAACTTTAGGGGTACTTGTAAAGAAGTATCCCTTTTCAATGTAAGACGTTCGGAGATGAGCGTCTAATTTTATACCCAAAATGAAAGGAGCATTAGATTTATGAAAAAGATGTTAAAACGATTGTGTACGGGCTTCTTAGCTCTTGCTACTGTCGTTACTGCTTTACCAACTACACCCGTTCATGCGGAAAGCAAGCAATACTGGACGGAGTCAAAAGAGCGTGTCGGTATCATTGAAAAAGTGATGAATGACGGTTCTATCGGTTCTACATTCAATTTCCTTAAATGATAATACCGTTCGATCTGACTCGTTCGGGAATCGTCCCGGCGGTTGCTGCCTGACGGGGCGGTTCGATTGATAATCCTGCATCATGTGGTTCTTCTCCAGTCCAAGCGAAAGGGCGATGACGGCAATGTCCGTCACCGCCCTTTGCTCAAAGGTTCGCAGCTGATTTATTCAGCGTTTTCTTTCTTCTTTTTTCTGTAAACGGTGATGCCGATCACTGCACCGCCGCTGATAAACAGCAGTGGGATCCAGAGGATCATATTGCTGTTGTCACCGGTTTTCGGGCTTTCTGTGCCGGTGTTCGGGTTGGTTTGCGTAGGATCGGTCGGTTTTGTTGTGAGGCCGGTAGCCGGAATCTCAACTGCCGCCTTCTTGTAGCCGCAAACCTTGCACTCCTCATGCTTGGAGCCTTTTTGCGTTGCGGTCGCTTCCTTGTCAACAACCCACTTGAAGTCGTGTGCCGCCTTATCGGCCTTATCGCTGCAGGAACACTCATGCCAGTGGTTGTCGGCATCGTACTTCCAGTCGCTGCTGTAGCTGTGAGTATGCTCACCGCCGCCGGTTGCCGGGATAGTTTCGGTTGTCATCGTATAACCGCAGACGGTGCATTCCTTATGCTTTGAGCCGCTTGTGGTAGCTGTTGCCGGGGTGTCGATAATCCATTCACCGGCGGTATGAGCCGCCTTATCGGCCTTATCGCCGCAGGAGCACTCATGCCAGTGGTTGTCGGCATCGTACTTCCAGTCGCTGCTGTAGCTGTGAGTATGCTCACCGCCGCCGGTTGCCGGGATAGTTTCGGTTGTCATCGTATAACCGCAGACGGTGCATTCCTTATGCTTTGAGCCGCTTGTGGTAGCTGTTGCCGGGGTGTCGATGATCCATTCACCGGCGGTATGCACCGCCTTGCTGTCCTCGATGATCACGCCGCAGCCGACAACGGTGCACTCTTTCCAGTGATCGGTATGATCGGACTTCCAGTCGGAAACGCTATGACCTGTTGCCGCAAGGATTACGCTTGTCTTGTCGGTAATTTCGGATGCACCAGTTGCATCCTCAAACCACTTGTCACAGCCGTCGCAGGTGTAATATGCTGTGTTGCCTTTCTCCGTGCAAGTAGGAGCCTTTGCGGGAACGAGGGTCAGATTGTGCGTATGCGGTACGGTCTTGTCATATCCGCAGGTGTCGCAGATGTTATCGCTGCCGTAATCGTGAGCCGCCTCGTCCTTCTTTTCGTGGCAGCGAGAGCATATTTTCCAATGATTGTCTGTGTCCTTGCTCCAATCGCTTGCCCATGCGTGCCCGAGCTGTGTACCGGCTGCCGTAAAGGTTTCTGTTGTGCTGATCTCTCCGCAGGAGCAGCTCTTGAAATATACTGCATCGTTGGTGCAGTCGGCAGCCGACTTGAGGGTTTCCGGCTTCTGAATTTCCTGATCGTAGGTATGGGTATGGGGAATTGCCTTGTATGTTACAATAACGGTTTTGTCTGCGTCCATCGTAACATTCAGGGTATTGGAATGTACGTCTGTTGCAACGCCGTTCACAGTAACAAGGTCGATTTCATAGCCGTCATCAGGGGTAAAGATAACCGTTTCGGTGGAGCCTTCGGTCAGTCCGGTTTTGCTTGCGGAAATCGTTCCGTGACCGCCGTTTACCTGTGTTGTGAGGCTATAGGTGGTGACCGGTGCGTTCTTGTAGGTCGCTTTCACGCTGACTTCACTGTCAGGCATTATGAAAGTAGTGGTTTCACTGTTCGCATCTTCAAGAGTAGTGCTGCCGCTTTCTACTACCCACTTATCAAACACCTTACCGTCAGGAGCCGCATTTGCGGTCAGAGTAATGGTTGTGCCTTGCGCCGCTTTACTGATTTCGCTTCCTGCACCGATTGTCGCTTTGCCGTCCGTTACGATGATGGAATACTCTTTACTCTCCCAGATTGCATAGAAGGTAGTATCCGAGCTTACTTCATAGGTCGTGCCGGAAATAACCGAACCGTCGGCACTGGTTGACCAGCCATTGAATTGCTTGCCTTCCGGTTCAGTAAAACCGCAGGAAGGCAGGGTATAGCTGCCGGAAACGCCGGTGACATCTGCCATTGTGCCGCCGCCACCGTTGGCATTGAATCTGACGGTATACTCGGCAGGCGCGGCTTTGGTTATCGTAATAGACAGCTCCTTCGTATCGCTGCCCGCACTGTTTTCCGCCTTAACGGTGAAGCTGGCGGTTCCCGCTGCGGTAGGCGTGCCGCTGATCTCGCCGGTGGCTTCGTCCAGCGTCAGGCCGGCAGGGAGATTGCCACTGTCAATGCCCCATGTGATGGGCGTAGTGCCGGTGGCACTCAGGGTCTGGCTGTACGCCTCGCCCACCTTGCCGCCCGGCAGGGTGTCCGTGGTGATGGTGGGGGCGGCGGCAGCATTTTCGCTGATGGTGAAGTAATGCTCTGCCTTGCCGCAGTAGTTTCCCGTGCCGTACAGCGTCACCTTGGGAGCCTTTTTGCTGTCAAAGCCCTCGTCGCCCGGTGTGAGGGTGTAGGGATGGACGTTGTTGGAATAGATGGCGGTGTAGTCCGTGTTCTCCGTAAGCTGCTTCGTTTTGTTCTCGCCCGTCTGATGGGAAAGCCCCGTCAGCTTCTTTTCGCTGCCGTCATGGGCGCAGTCCGTCAGCCCCTCGAGCGTCAAAAGCCCATGCTCATAGCAGTATCCAAGATCATACTTGTCGCAGAGCGCGCATTTGCCGTACTCGTCAGGGCTATGGTCAATGGTCTTTCCGTTGACGGTGCTGCCGCAGATGGTGATGTTTTCCGCCGGAATACCGGGCAGCTCCTTTGTGTGCAGCTTGTCATAGACATAGTTTGTGCCGTCCTTTTCCTCAAGCCGGAAGGATTCCACCGTGCTGTTCAGAATTTGAATCTTTCCAATCTCTGAAGCTCTGCCAGACGAGTTTTTCCCGATGCCGGGAATATAGTCGGTACCAGACCTCAAATTGCCGCCCTTTGCGGTCACGGTGCTGTTTTCAATAAGAATATTTATCTGGCCTCCACTTGAGCCATACGCCGCGCCGATGGCGGGGCCGAACAATTCATTGCGAACGGACACCTGGCTGTTCGCAATGCGGATACGGCTCTCACCATAGGATTGGGATTGTGTACCGTTGCCGATAACCGCGTTGACTGAAGACCTACTATCGATTTGGCTGTCCTGAATGTCGATGCTGCCAAAGGAAGCCTTTTCGCCGCCGCCAATCGTGCAGCGATTATAGGTGTACTCGTCGTTCAGGCGGATGATGCTGCCGCGGATCACGATCTCTTCAACGGAAGAATATTCTCCACGAGCGCCGATGATATCGCCCGTCAACACGGTGCTGTCCGTGATCTCCAGCCTTTTCAGTGTCTTTGCGTCATTCGGTGATTTCGCGTTTTCGTCCATAAAAATGCCGTAGGTGTGCAGATCGGAATCCCGAACGGCGATGCTCCCATTGCCGCCGACGCGAATGCTTCTAAAATGCGGCAGCCTGATCTCGCTTTCTTCAATGACGAGCTCGCTGTTGCTGCCCACGCGGATCCCGTCGGTACGAGTGGTGAGTTCGTCCGTGGATGCAACGTGGCAGTTTCGGATGGTGAGCTTCCCGCCCGGCGAGTCTGCGTCCCAGCCGATCAGAATTTTATTGCTGCTGAGAAGCGGAAGCTCTGCGTCCGAAATGGTGATGCTTCCGACGCTTCCGCCGGTGGCAGCGCCGATGCAGGCGCCGTCCTTACTGGAAATGGATTTGATCGCATTGCCGTTGATGGTGATGCTTTTGCAATCCACTCCCCCAATGCTGCCGATGGCTGCGCCGCCGCCCTCGGCGAAAGCGGAGATCTCACCGCCGGTGATGCGGATGTCGCCGGTGCTGCCGATGCCTGCCGCGCTGCCTTTTCCGACCGCATGGACGACGCCGTCGGTGATGGTGACGCTGCTCTTTTGTTTGCTTTTGTCGCCAATGGCGGCGTTATTGCGATTTGCCGTGGTTTCTATATTTCCGCCGTTGATGGTAATGTGCATTTCCGCCGTGTGGTGAACTCCGGCTCCGCCGATGCCAAAGCCATTTCCATCGGAAGATGCCTTGACAGTACCGCCGTTGATGGTGATGCTGCCGCCCTCAAGCGGGCCGATCCCGTTTCCGGGAATCGCGTATAGCGGCTGGTTTTCATAGCGATTGATACCGCCGTGAGCGGTCACATTGCCGCCGTTGATGGTGACGCTGCCGCCATTACCGTAGCATGTGCCGATTCCAAAGCTGTCTGCAGTGTGAGCGCCGCCGCTCGTCCTGAGCTTGGTACAGACGATGCCGCCGTTGATGGTGATGCTGCCGCCTTGCCTGAGATTGCCGGGCGTATCTCCGTCGGAGGAAACGTTGCGATCTTGATACGATCCGCCGATGGCGGAGGAGCCCTGCTGTCCTCTGGCGTGGATATTGCCGCCGTTGATGATGATCGTACCCTCGTTTTCATAGTAGTTGTCGTTGGCAGCCCACACGCGCACACCGGCGCCGATGCCGGACAGTCCAGCCACAGGCCACACACTCTTTTCATGATCAGACAGCTCCGGGAGGCACGCCGTCAGCTTGCCCATGGATGCCTCAGCGGTGCTCTGGGCGTATATGGTGAAGGTGTCGCCCTCCTTCACGTTGATGCCCCACGGTACCGTGAGGTGGCAGTCGTCCGTTAGAATCAGATTGACCGCGCCGTGGGTGTCCAAACGGGGCGTGATGGTCACGTCGCCCTTCACCACATACCAGCCGGCGGGCAGATCATACCATTTGTTGTCGCTATCGAAAAAATCCTCGATAATAACGCTTTCCAGCACCGTGTATTCGGTGCAGAAGCGCTCCTTGCCGTCCGCGTCCAGATAGCGCACGGGGGTTTGCTCGACAGCGTTGTTCACGGTAATGCTCAGCGCCCTTGTGTCGCTGCCCTCGCTGTTTTCTGCCTTGACGGTGAAGGTGGCGGTTCCCGCCGCAGTGGGTATGCCGCTGATTTCTCCGGTTTTTTCGTTCAGGTTCAAGCCGGCAGGCAGCACGCCTTCATCAATGCTCCATGTGATGGGCGCTGTGCTGATGGCGGTCAGGGTATGGCTGTAAGCCTTGCCTGTCTTGCCGTCCGGCAGGGTATCCGTGGTCACGATGACGGTGTAGGTGTCTGGCACAAACCGCGCCGTGAGCGTGGTTACATCCGCCGGAACGCTATCACCGGGCACGTAGAGCTTGTCGTCGCTGCCAAGCCACTTAAAGTAATTGCCTGTAGCTCCCTCCGGGCGGGTCAGACCGTCGGACGCAGGCGCGATAAATTCGCTGCCGTTTTTCACGATGATCCGAATGCTGCTTTTATCGCCCAGCTTGCCGCCGCCAAGGTCAAGGGTAACGTCCTTCAGTCCGTCAGGACCTATCGTGCCATGGTTCAAAACCTCAAGGACGGGGCGGAAACCGACCTGCGGGTTTTGGCCCGCAGCGTCGCGGTGGCCACAGAAGCGGCTCGAATAGTGCCCGCGAACCGTACGGCGCCACGACAATCTGATCACAGAATCTTGTCCACACGAAAAAATCCCGTTCCAGTTTTTGATATATCCGTCGTCCTTGTCCAGCAGCCTGTCCCATTCGTTGCTTTGGGGCGTGCCGCGTTCTGAATCACCTGAGCCTGTATAATCACTTCCCTCGGACGGCGCGTGCAGCGTATAATCCACGCCGCCGGCGGCGTAGTCTTTGCCAAAAATCATGTCTATGGCATTCAAATGATCCCAGCTTGCCGCGTACGTTACGGCATAGTCCGCCACGAACAGGCTGTGGGCATATTTGTACGTCTCTGCATACTCCTCAGTGGTTGCCATCTCCGACGTGAGCTTGTAGGCGTCCACTGTCCCGGCATAGGTAAAGGGCACATAGTGCAGCGTATTATCCGGCAGAGCGTCGTTCACCGTGTCGGGAATGCCCACGCCGGAGAGGTCAAAGTAATAGACTCCGCCGGGAGCAAGGTTGAACTGCTCTGGGGGAACAAACTGCGCCGTCAGCTTGGTTACGTCCGCCGGAACATTATCGTCCGGAGCGTAGAGCTCGCCATCGCTGCCAAGCCACTCGAAGTAGCTGCCGGTATTTCCGTCGGGGCGGGTCAGACCGTCGGACGCAGGCGCGGTAAAGCTCTCGCCGGTTTTCACAATGATCTGGATAGTATCCGAGCTTCCTCCAAATTTTCCGCCGCCAAGGTCAAGGGTAACGGCCTTCAGTCCGTCAGAACCCAGTGTGTCAGAGTTCAGGACTTCAAGGACGGGGCGGAAACCGAGGAACGGGAAGGAGAGCGTAGTATTGGCGCCGGCATATTTGCGGGGCAAATCGTACCGGCCGCGAATCACACGGTTCGATAGCGTATTGGGTAAAGTATCTTGTCCCCAGGAACCTATATCTCTCCAGTTTTTGATATATCCGTCGTCCTTGTCCAGTATCCTGTCCCATTCGTTGCTTTGGGGCGTGCCGCGTTCTAAAGCACCCGAGCCTGTACCACCACTTCCCCCGGACGGCGCACGCAGCGTATAGTCCACGCTGCCGGTGGCGTAGCCTTTGCCAAAAATCAGCCCTGTGGCGTTCAGGTCATCCCAGCTTACCGCATGCGTTACGGCATAGTCCGCCACGAACAGGCTATGGGCATATTCGTTCTGCTGTGCATACTCCTCGGTGGTGGCCATCTCTGATGTGAGCTTGTAGGCGTCCACTGTCCCGGCATAGGTAAAGGGGACATAATGCATTGTTTTGTCCGGCAGAGAGCCGTTTGCCGTGCCGGGAATGCTCACGCCGGAGAGGTCAAAGTAATAGACGCCGCCGGGAGTGAGGGTAAACTGCTCTTGATACCCAACGGTGAGATCGATGTCTACAAAATCGCTTGCATAGTCGGTCTTTTTATCGTCGTTGCACTGCTCGCTGAAGACCTTTAAGGTATAGCTGCCCGGTGCAAGGCCGGACGGGATTTTGATCTCAACCGTTCCGTTTTCGGCAGTAGGCTGCGCTACTCTGCCATAATACTGTGCGCCGCTGTTATCCGCAAGGATGACAGAGATATATTCATTTATCCCTGCGGTCGCCCCGGTGTAATGCAGCGTAACGGTATCGCCGGGGTCGCCGCTGACGGTTGTTTCCGTTACGGCAAAATTGCGGTTGCTGTCCTTCAACGTCAGCTTCCATTCGTTTCCAGTGTATTTGGAAATCGGGGTCAAGCCTCCGTCAGGCTTTCCTCCCACAGCGGCGGATGTAAAGAGTACGGAGCTTGAATTTAAGTTAAAAGCGGGACGAACACACCACCAACTGCTGATAGCGTTCCCAGAGTAGACGACAGAACCATCACCATTCACGGTGGCGGCATCGTGATCAGAGTAACCAGGGGAGCGCAGCCACCAATAGCTTGACGCCCAACTCGGATGTTCGGGATCCACAATTCGCAGATCCTGATTTACCGCAAACGCTTCCGCTGTGGAAAGTGGCCAGAATACAGCGTTATCCACCTGCTCTCCTGCTACACAGTCGGTATTTTCTCCGTTGTAGCTTCCGCTTGTAAGCGTCCGTTTCTTTACGGCAGTATTTTCTTCTGTCGTCAGCTTTTCTGCAAGCGCGTCTATTGCGGTTTTCAAATAACTCGATGCATATCTGTTGTTTGTTCCGAAATCGGCAAATTGCAACACTGAGCTCATATTGCCCGCCGCAAGCAGGGTCATATCCCCCTGTGCGCTTGCAACGCCGTTTCCGTTATAGCCGATCACACGCCATGCAGCAGGATTATTTTCATGGTCTTGCCCGAAATACACGGTCGGTGCGCTCGCTGTGTTTACATTTTTACTTAGTGCGTCTGTGCCAAGCTGGATCGCCTTTCCTGTATCTGCCGCAAAGGCCGCTGTCGGCAGCAGCGTCAGCAACATGCAGCACAGTAGCAGGATACTGAGTATTCGTTTTTTCATTGGCTTTTCTCCTCCTGTTCGTGTCGGGCGTGCTTGTTCGCCCCGTCTTTTCTCCGGTTTTCTCTGTTTCTGAGCCGGAAGCACAGCGCGGTGATCGTCGCCGCCGCGGCAAAGGAGACGACGGCCACCAGCACATAGCCGCCCGCGTCCTCCCGCAGCAGCATTGCGCCGAAGCTGCCCCATGCGGCGGTCTGCCCCGGAGCGATAAGTGCGTCTGCCGCCTGCATCAGCACCGCGAACAGCAGCATACACGCTGCGGAGAGGCTTATTGCCTCGTGCCGCTGCCTTCGGCGGGTGTTTTCCCGCACACGCTGCTTGACGAGTGCGACCCGTCTTTCGGTATCGTACATATCGTTTGAACCTCCTTTCTGGATTCTTTGAAATGCGGCTTAAAAACCCCTTCACTTATATAGGTACAAAAAATCGAAAAAACTCTCACCCA
>ENA-OXEY01000633-OXEY01000633.1-human-gut-metagenome-genome-assembly--contig:-NODE-633-length-13716-cov-13.025840_pt1 | contig 13716 bp, 9 predicted proteins | sample MGYA00249365_ERZ652263 | MGnify/ENA primary metagenome ERZ652263 (study PRJEB26925, sample SAMN05826763) | human gut metagenome | biome: ENVO:2100002; feature: ENVO:00000062; material: ENVO:00002003...
AGGCTCCGGTCTCGTGGGCTCGGAGAGGTGTATAAGAGACAGCTCCCAAAGGGAGAGGCTTTTGGCTCCCCCTTTGGGGGAGCTGACGCCGGAGGCGGCTGAGAGGGCAAGGATGCTGCCCCTTATTTACTCTCTTTACTTATTATTGATGGCACTCACCAGCGCGTGCACACCGGCGACGATGATGTCGGTGTCGGTGCCCGCACCCCATGTGACGGTGCCGTCGCCCCACTCGAGGCCCACATAGGAGGCTGCACGGGAGGTAGAGCCTTCGTCAAGGCTGTGCTCCGAATACGTTTCCAGATGGAACTCCATACCGGTGGCGCTCTGGATGGCGTTGGCCACGGCATCCAGACGGCCATTGCCCACCGAGGTGATGACCTTGCGCTGGCCGTTCATGTCCAGCGTGACGGTGGCGGTGATGCCGTTGACCTGCGCGAAATGGGCCTCGACGACGGACAGGGGCTTGGTCTTGTTGAGGAAGACCTCCTCAAAGATGTGGAGCACCTCGCCTGCGCTCAGCTCCTTGTGGCTGTGGTCGGACACGCTCTTGACCTTATAGCCCAGCGCCTCCCGCATCTTGGCGGGCAGGTTGTAGCCGTAGTTCTGCTCCAGCACGAACCCGATGCCGCCCTTGCCGCTCTGGCTGTTGATGCGGATGACGTCGGCGTCGTAGGTGCGGCCGATGTCGTGGGGGTCCACCGGGATGTAGGGGCAGGTCCAGCGGTGGTCGCCCTTCTCCTTGCGGTAGGCCATTCCCTTTGCGATGGCGTCCTGATGACTGCCCGAAAAGGCGGCAAAGACCAGCTGACCGGCGTAGGGGGTGCGCTCATAAATGTGCATCCGGGTGACACGCTCGTAGGTGGCGCAGATGGCAGGCATATCGGAGAAGTCCAGCTTCGGGTCTACGCCGTGGCTGTACAGATTCATAGCGAGGGTCACAGCGTCCACATTGCCGGTCCGCTCGCCGTTGCCGAAGAGGCAGCACTCCACCCGCTGTGCGCCTGCCAGAACCGCCAGCTCCGCGCAGGCCACGCCGGTGCCGCGGTCGTTGTGGGGGTGGGTGGAGATGATGACGCTGTCGCGGTACTTCAGGTGCTTGTCGCAGTACTCGATCTGGTTGGCGTAGACATGGGGCATACTCATCTCCACCGTGACCGGCAGGTTGATGATCATGGGGCGGTCGGGGGTGGGCTGCATGATGTCCAGCACCGCATTGCAGACCTCCACAGCGTAGTCCACCTCGGTGCCCGTGAAGCTCTCGGGGCTGTACTCGAAGAGGAAATTGCCCTCGTACTCCTCGCTCAGCTGCTTGACCAGCTTTGCGCCGTCCACGGCGATCTGCTTGATCTCCTCCTTGGACTTATGGAACACCTGCTCACGCTGGGCGACAGAGGTAGAGTTGTAGAAGTGGATGACGGCCCGGGGCGCCCCCTTGACCGCCTCGAAGGTGCGGCGGATGATGTGGTCACGACACTGGGTCAGCACCTGCACGGTGACATCCTCAGGGATCATGTTTTTCTCGATGAGGGTGCGGAGGAACTCGTACTCCGTCTCGCTGGCGGCGGGGAAGCCCACCTCGATCTCCTTGAAGCCGATCTTCACCAGCATCTGGAAAAACTCCAGCTTTTCCTCCAGGCTCATGGGGACGATCAGGGCCTGATTGCCGTCCCGCAGGTCCACGCTGCACCATGCGGGAGCTTTCTCGATGTGGTCCTTCTTGACCCAGCTGTCATAACCGGCGGGCACGGGGTAATATCCCGGTGCGTATTTGGTAGCGTCCATCATTTTGTTTTCCTCCAGCTTCCTTATTGACTTACGTTTTGCACTTCTGGGGAACAGCCTTGCCCTCTCAGGCGCTTCGCGCCAGCTCCCCCAAAGGGGGAGCCAAAAGCCTCTCCCTTCGGGAGCAACAGCTCTGACTGCCGCCAGTGGCGGAAACAGGGAAGAGCTGTTGGGGCTGCGGCCAGCAAGACGCAAGTGCTTTTTAAAGCACGAAGCGGATGCTGGGTGCCGCAACTCGGGAGTGGCATTGCGAAGCAATGACGGAGAGGGCGAGGCTGTTTCCCACAAACGAAAAGGCTCCCGTCTCTCAAAGGACGAAATCCCCTGAGAGACGAGAGCCTGTAATTTCTGTTACAGGGCACCCGTGGTACCACTCTCTTTGCTGTGCTCAACACACAGCCGCTCTGCACGATCGGCTTTTTGGGGCGAATCGCTGCCCGGATAACGGTGGGCTTCCGTCAGGGCCTACTGTCTGCTTCAGCCCTGCCGCTCAGGGGCCAGTAACCGAAACCCTCTGCACCGCCTTGCACCACCCGGCGGCTCTCTGCACGCAGAAGAAAATCGTTTTTTCCCCGTCAACGCATTTGCGCTTTGTTTAAAGTGACCTCATTTTAGCAAAACCTGCTGCCCCTGTCAAGAAGTTTGCCTCATGACGAAGCTGAAACGATTTCATGTGAGCAGCGGTGAAATTTTTCAAAATTTGCGTTTCTCCCCGCTCAGGTCTCCACGCCTTCGAACTGGCTGTTGTAGAGCTTGGCGTAGAAGCCGCCCTGTGCCAGCAGCGTGTCGTGGTCGCCCTGCTCCACGATGTGGCCGTCCTTCATCACGAGGATGACGTCGGCCTCCCGGATGGTGGACAGGCGGTGTGCCACGATGAAGCTGGTGCGGCCCTGCATCATCCGGGCAAAGGCCGCCTGAATGCGCACCTCGGTGCGGGTATCGATGGAGGAGGTGGCCTCGTCGAGGATCAGCATCGGGGGCAGGCAGAGCATCACGCGGGCGATGCAGAGCAGCTGCTTCTGGCCCTGACTGATGTTGCCGCCGTCCTCGGCGATGACGGTGTCATAGCCCTCGGGCAGGCGGCGGATGAAGCTGTCGGCGTGGGCAGCCTTGGCTGCGGCCACCACCTCGTCGAGGGTGGCGTCCGGCCTGCCGTAGGCGATGTTCTCCCGCACCGTACCGGCCCGCAGCCAGGTGTCCTGCAGCACCATGCCGTAGCTGCCCCGCAGGGAGGCACGGGTCACATCCCGGATGTCGGTACCGGAAACTTTGATGGCACCGCCGTTGACGTCATAGAACCGCATGAGCAGGTTGATGAGGGTGGTCTTGCCGCAGCCGGTGGGGCCGACGATGGCGATGCGCTGGCCGGGCCTGACGTCCAGAGACAGCCCCTCGATGAGCGGGCGGTCGGGCAGGTAGCGGAAGGAGACATTCTCGATCTGGACGTGGCCGTCCGGCTCGAGGCGGACAGCGTTTTCCACCTCGGGGCACTGGTCCTCGGCGTCCAGCAGCTCAAACACCCGGGCCGCGCAGGCCAGAGCGTTCTGCAGCTCGGTCACGACGCCGGAGATCTCGTTGAAGGGTTTGGTGTACTGGTTGGCATAGCTCAGGAAGATGCTCAGCTGGCCGATGGAGATGCCGCCGCCCACCGCGTAGAGCGCACCCACGAGGCCGACGCCTGCGTAGACGATATTGTTGACGAAGCGGGTGGCGGGGTTGGTCAGGCTGGAGAAGAAGATGGCCTTCAGGCTCACGTCCTGCAAGCGGCCATTCACCTCATCGAAGGCCGCAAGGCTCTGCGCCTCATGGCCAAAGGCCTGCACGACCTTCTGGCCCTCGATCATCTCGTTGACGAGGGCGGTCTGCTCGCCGCGGACGGTGCTCTGGCTCTGAAAGTAGCCATAGCTGCGCTTGGCGAGGAAGCTGGCCACCACGAGGCTCAGGGGGGTGATGCAGACCACCACCAGCGTGATGGGCACGTTCTGCCGCAGCATGAACAGCAGGGTGCCGAGGATGGTCAGCACGCCCGAGAACAGCTGGGTGAAGCCCATCAGCAGGCCGTCGGCGAAGGTGTCCACGTCGGCCACCATCCGGCTCACGATGTCGCCGGAGGGGTGGCTGTCGAGGTAGGAGAGGGGCAGGGTCTGGATCTTCCGCATGGCGGCGTTTCGCAGGTCGCGGCTGACCGCGAAGGTGATGCGGTTGTTGCAGACGCTCAGCAGCCACTGCGCAAAGGCGGCGGTCACGGCCACAGCCACGATCTCATACACGATGCGCAGCACGCCCGCGAAGTCCACGTCCCCCTTGCCCAGCATCATATCGATGGCGTCGCCGCAGAGGATGGGGATATACAGCTGGGCCGCGACGCTCACCGCCGCCACGATGAGGCTGCACCCCACAAAAAATCCGTAGGGCTTTATCTTCTGGAGCACCCGGGTCATGGTGGCCTTCTGCTGCTCAGGGGTCAGCCTGCTTTTTGCTTTTGCACTCATTTCTGCGCATCCCCTTTCTTGAACTGGCTCTCGTAAATTTCACGATAGACCGGGCAGCTGTCCAGCAGCTCGGCGTGACGGCCAAGGCCCGCCATATGGCCGTCGTCCAGCACGATGATCTGGTCTGCGTGCTGCAGACTGGCGGCACGCTGGCTGACGATGAAGACGGTCAGAGCGCCCGGCAGCGCGGCCAGCGCCTTGCGCAGGGCCGCATCGGTGGCGTAGTCCAGTGCACTGGCGCTGTCGTCGAGGATGAGGATGTCGGGCCTGCCCACGAGGGCACGGGCGATGGTCAGGCGCTGTTTCTGGCCGCCGGAGAGGTTTCGTCCCCCCTGCTCCACCGGCTCATCGAGGCCGAGGGGCTTGGACCGGACGAACTCCGCAGCCTGCGCCGTCTCCAGCGCGGCCCAGAGGTCAGCATCGGAGGCGTTCTGGTTGCCCCAAAGCAGGTTCGAGCGGATGGTGCCGCCGAAGAGCTGGGCCTTCTGCATGACCACGGCCACCCTGCCCCGCAGGTCGGCCCGGGGGTACTGCCGGACGGGGCGGCCCATGATCTCCACACTGCCCTCGGTGGCGTCGTAGAAGCGGGGGATGAGGCTGATGAGGCTGGATTTGCCGCTGCCGGTGCCGCCGATGACGCCGATGGTCTGGCCGCGCTTGGCCGTAAAGCTGATGTCGGAGAGGCTGGGTGCGCCTGCGCCCTGATAGGTCAGGCCCACATGGTCGAAGCGGACGGCGTCGCCGGCCTTTTCCGCCGGAACTTCACCGGCAGGCTCCCGCGGGAACTCCATGCCCGGCTCGGTGTCCAGCACGGCCTGCACACGGCCTGCACAGGCCAGCGCCTTGCTCACCTGCACGATGAGGTTGGCCAGCTTGACCAGCTCGATCAGGATCTGGTTCATATAGTTGACCAGCGCGATGACGTCGCCGGAGGCCATGCCCCCGATGTTGATCTCGATGCTGCCCACATACAGCAGCGCCACGATGGCAAGGTTGATGATGACATAGGTCAGCGGGTTCATCAGGGCGGAGATGTGGCCGACGTGGAGCTGCATCTTCGTCAGCAGCTCGTTGGCGTCCTCGAAACGGTCCACCTCGGTCTTCTCCTTGTCGAAGGCGCGGACGACGCGGACGCCGGTGAGGTTCTCGCGGGTCAGGCCCAGCACGCGGTCGAGCCGCGCCTGCACCGCCTTATACAGGGGTCGGGTGATGACCATAACGCCGAAGACCACGACGCTCAGCAGCGGGATGGCCACCACGAAGATGAGGGCGGCGCGGAAATTGACCGTAAAGGCCATGACCATCGCGCCGAACACCACGAAGGGACTGCGCAGGAACAGCCGGAGGAAGAGGTTCAGGCCGCTCTGCACCTGATTGATGTCGCTGGTCATCCGGGTGATGAGGGTGCTGGTGCCCATGGTGTCCATCTCGGTGAAGCTCAGGCGCTGGATGTGCTCAAACAGCGCGTGGCGCAGGCCGGTGGAGTAACCCACCGCAGCCTTGGCCGAGAAATACTGGGCGGTCAGGCTGCAGACAAGGCCCACGAAGGCCAGCAGGAGCAGGATGCCGCACCGCACGAGGATATAGCGGAAATCGTGGGCCGCGATGCCCACGTTGACGATGTCGGCCATCACAAGCGGCACGAACAGGTCAAAGGTGGCTTCCAGCATCTTGAAAAGCGGCGCAAGCACGCTCTCGCGCTTATAGCCGCTGAGGTAGCGAAGCATTTTATTCAAGGCTCGATTCTCCCTTTCTTTGATGTATTTCAGTCAAAACAGTTTTTATTATAGCGCATTCCAAACCAGAATGCCATGTTTCCGATTGAGAAAAACGGAAAATCCTGCTATACTGGAAAGGAATCTCAAACGAAAGAATGGTGGATGCTATGGCAAAGGATGGAACAGCACGGCTGCGGCTGCGCCCGGTGGGCGCGGCAGACCGCAAAAAGCTGCCGGAGTATGGGCCGCTGGGCACAGGCTGCCCCACCGTGGAGCGGGCAGTGGCTGCGCTTTATAAGGGCCAGAACGAGGAGAGCTTCTGGGCGCTGATGAACGCCATCAACTACGCCCTCGAGCTGGACACCCGGGTGCTGGTGCCGCTGGAAGCCTCGTCCGACCAGCCGGACGGCGCGGCCCCGTGGGCCGAGCATCCCGTCCCGGCAGAGAAGGCCAAGGACCTGCCGTTCTGGGCCCTGCACACCCAGAAGGGCCGGTGCTATCTGCCCCTCTTCACCTCGGTGCGGGCGGCGGAGGCCGACAAGGGCACCGCCAGCCGCCCTATGGCCGAAATGCTTCTGTCTGCCGCCATGCAGTCGGCGCTGGACTCCGACCGCATCGACGGTGTGGTCATCGACCCATGGACAAGCTCGGCCACGCTGGACTGTTCGCTCCTCAACGGCCTGCTCCACGCCGGCCACGACACCAGCGAGCCGGGCGAAGAGGAACTGCGGGCCGGGAACCGGGCCATGGCCGAGGGCCGCTGGGACGACGCGATGCACTTCTATCAGCTCTCCGCCGAGGAGGGCTGCGCCGAGGGTCTCGCCATGATGGGCGAGCTGCTCTACGAGGGCAAAGGCTGCCGCAAAAGCCCCGCGCAGGCCCGGAAGTTCTGGAAAAAAGCCGCCGATGCCGGAGACGTAGCCGCATGGGTGGCGCTGGGCGACGACGCCATGGTACAGGGCAAGGGCGTGGGCGCAGCCCTGCGGGCCTACCGCAAGGCCCAGAAGCTCTGCGCCTCCACCCCCGACATCGCCTATATGCCGCAGGTCTGCCTCCGGGTGGCCCAGTATGAGACGCAGTATATCTCCCGCAAGCAGGCGCTGGCCCAGCTGGCCGAGGCAAAACAGGGCTTCCTCATCCGCCAAAAGGAGGGCGACGAGACGGCCCGGAGCTGGCTGGATGAGACCGAGCGCGTCATCCGCCAGCTGCTCGAGAAGGAGTCGGGCTGAAACACAAAATCTTTACAAATGCTCCAAGGAATCGTCATACGGAACCGATATGATACCTATGAGAAAATATGCGCGTCGCAAAAACAGAGAGGACGACCAGAATGAGCAAAGTGATCGGTATTGACCTTGGCACCACCAACAGCTGCGTAGCCGTGGTGGAGGGCGGCAAGCCCGTCGTTATCACCAACGCAGAGGGCGAACGCACCACCCCCAGTGTGGTGGCGTTTACCAAGGACGGCGAGCGGCTGGTGGGCGGCGCGGCCAAGCGCCAGCTCGCCGCCAACTCCGGACGGACGGTGTCCAGCATCAAGCGGCATATGGGCAGCGACTACCGCGTCCACATCGACGGCAAGGACCTGACCCCGCAGGAGATCAGCGCCATGATCCTGACCAAGATCCGCCGCGACGCCGAGAGCTATCTGGGCGAGCCGGTGACGGAGGCCGTCATCACCGTCCCGGCCTACTTCGACGACAGCCAGCGCAAGGCCACGCAGGACGCGGGCCGCATCGCGGGCCTGAACGTCCTGCGCATCATCAACGAGCCGACCGCCGCAGCCGTGGCCTACGGCCTCGACAACGAAGCACCCCAGAAGATCCTGGTCTACGACCTCGGCGGCGGCACCTTCGATGTCTCCATCATCGAGATCGAGGACGGCACCTTCACGGTGCTGGCTACCGGCGGCGATACCCGTCTGGGCGGTGACGACTTCGACCAGCGCATCGTGGAGTACGCGGTGGCAGAGTTCAAAAAATCTGACCGCATCGACCTCTCCCGCGACCCCGCCGCCATGGGCCGCCTGAAGGAAGAGGCCGAAAAGGCCAAGAAGGAGCTGTCCAGCGCCCTCTCGGCCCAGCTCAATCTCCCCTTCATCGCGGTGGGCAAGGACGGCCCCCACCACCTCGACCTGACCCTCTCCCGCCCCCAGTTCGAAATGATGACCGGCGACCTGCTGGCCCGGACCGTGGCCCCTGTGCAGAACGCACTGCGGGACGCCGGCATCTCGGCCTCCCAGCTGGGCAAGGTACTTCTGGTGGGCGGCAGCACCCGGATGCCTGCCGTTGAGCGTCAGGTAAAAGAGCTGCTGGGCTGTGAGCCGAGCCACAGCCTCAACCCCGACGAGTGCGTGGCGATGGGGGCTGCCGTACAGGGCGGCCTGCTGCAGGGCGGAGGCAAGCTGGCCGGTGCCACCGGTGCAGCGGCGCAGGGCCTCGTGCTGATGGACGTCACCCCCCTGACCCTCTCCATCGAGACGCTGGGCGGCGTCGCCACCCCCCTCATCACCCGCAACAGCATGATCCCCACCCGCAAGAGCCAGCTCTTCACCACGGCCCGCCCCATGCAGACCAGCGTGGAGATCAACGTCCTGCAGGGCGAGCGGCATTTTGCCCGGGACAACAAGAGCCTCGGCAAGTTCAAGCTGAACGGCATCCGGGCCAGCTTCTCTTCCAAGCCTCAGATCGAAGTCACCTTTGACATCGACGTCAACGGCGTGGTCAAGGTGTCGGCCAAGGATCTTGGCACGGGCCGGGAGCAGAACATCACCATCACCGGCAGCACCAACCTCTCGGAGAATGAGATCCAGCGCGCCATGGCGGACGCCGCCGCCTACGAGGCCGAGGACAGCCGCCGCAAGGAGCGTCTCGATCTCCACAATCAGGCCGAGGTGCTGGCCTACAAGGTAGACGAAGCCCTCTCGAAGTGCAAGAAGGAGCTGGACAAGGAGGAGAAGAACCGCATCAAAGCCGATGTGGCGAACCTCCGCCGCTGCCTGCGGAAGGACAAGCCCGAGAAGATGAACGAGACGGAGGAAGCGAACCTCCGTCAGGCCAAGAGCCAGCTGGAGGCCAGTGCAAACCACCTGATGCTCCTCTATGCCTCGGAGCAGGGCGGGAACGGCCCGGACGATACCATCTGAACACACAAGAAGGCCCGCTGCGATGAATGCAGCGGGCCTTCTTGCTGTTCGTATCAGTGGAAAAGAGGAGAGAAAACGGTTCGTTTGCGGCTCAGCGACCGACGATGAGGTCGCGGCGGCTGCGGAAGCCCACGGTGAGGCGGGCGCTGCTGCCGAGGTGGCGCAGGGTCACTTTGGTGCCGGACTTCTGGCCCTCGCACAGGAGGGTCAGGTTCAGGGTGGTGGAGGTCTTGCCGGTCTTGAACACCAGCGTGCTCACACCCTGATCCAGCAGGGCCTGCACATCGAGGATGGTGGCCCGGAAGGTAGCATTGTCATCCGGAGCGTCCAGCGTCAGCACCTGGCCCTCCTGACGGGCGGTATAAAGCACCTGCTTGCCCAGCAGACCCTTGACGGTGTAGCGGGCCTCGTGCTTTTCCTCCGCTGCGTCGGAGATCATCATGACGTTGCCCTGAATGGGATTCTCCACCGGGGAGGCGTAGCCGCCGTAGTTGGGGTCTACCTCCCCCACCGGAACGTCAGAGTGGAGGGCGATGTCGCCCTGCGTCATGACGCTCTCGGCCTGCGGGGGCAGATAGCCCTCGACGACCGTGTCATCGGCAGCGAAAGCGCCCACGCTCATTGCAGCGGTCATGGTCAGCAGAGCGGCCGCAGCAGCGGCACGGCGTGCAGTGTTCTTGTTCAGTCTCATATGTCGTATCCTCCTGTAGGGGGATGACCTCTCCGTCAGCGCTGACGAAGGGGTTTTCCCAAATTACTATCTTATTTGCGACACGGCGCATCAGAAAACCGCCGTATCTGTAATGAATACGGATACGGCGGTCGGATTATTGCAGCACTTTCCTTTTATTTTTCATCTGAGGCTTTTTCTTCGAGGATGGCCATAAATTCGTCGCCGGTGATGGTCTCCTTCTCGTAGAGGTACTTTGCCAGCTCGTCGAGTTTGGCCCGGTTGTCGGTCAGGATCCGGATGGCCTTTTCGTGCTGGGCCTTCACCAGCTCCACGACCCGCTGGTCGATCTCCCTCTGGGTCTGGGCCGAGCAGGCCAGCGAGGTGTCGCCGCCCAGATACTGGTTGTTCACCGTCTCGAGGGCCACCATGTCGAACTCCTTGCTCATGCCGTAGCGGGTGAGCATGGCGCGGGCCAGCTTGGTGGCCTGCTCGATGTCGTTGGATGCACCGGTCGTGACCGACTGGAAGGCCACCTCCTCGGCGGCACGACCGCCGGTGAGGGTGGCGATCTTATTTTCCAGCTCTTCCTTGGTCATGAGGTAGTGGTTGCCCTCTTCGACCTGCATGGTATAACCCAGCGCACCCGAGGTGCGGGGGATGATGGTGATCTTCTGGACGGGAGCGGAGTGGCTCTGGAGCGCCGCCACCAGCGCATGGCCGACCTCATGGTAGGCCACGATGCACTTTTCCTTGTCGGTGAGGATGGAGTTCTTCTTCTGGTAGCCTGCGATGACCACCTCGATGCTCTCCTCAAGGTCAGCCTGCGTCACGCTCTTGCGGCCCGAGCGGACGGCCCGCAGAGCGGCTTCGTTGACGATGTTGGCCAGCTCTGCGCCGGAAGCGCCGGAGGCCATCCGGGCCACGGTGTTGAAGTCGATGCCGGGGGCAAGCGCCACCTTCTTGGCATGGACCTTCAGGATCTCCTCGCGGCCCTTGAGGTCGGGCAGCTCGACCGGCACACGGCGGTCGAAGCGGCCGGGACGGGTCAGGGCGGGGTCGAGGGAGTCCGGGCGGTTGGTGGCCGCGAGGATGATGACGCCAGTGTTGCCCTCAAAGCCATCCATCTCGGTAAGCAGCTGGTTCAGGGTCTGCTCCCGCTCATCGTTGCCGCCCAGCTGGCCGCTGTTGCGCTTCTGGCCGATGGCGTCGATCTCATCGATAAAGACGATACAGGGTGCTTTTTCCTTCGCCTGCTTGAACAGGTCGCGCACCTTGGAGGCACCCATGCCCACGAACATCTCCACGAACTCCGAGCCGGAGATCGAGAAGAATGGCACATTGGACTCACCGGCCACGGCTTTTGCCAGCATGGTCTTGCCGGTGCCCGGAGGGCCGACGAGGAGGATGCCCTTGGGCATGGAAGCGCCGATCTCCTCGTATTTTTTAGGGTCGTGCAGATAATCGACGATCTCCTGCAGATTCTCTTTGGCCTCGTCCTCGCCGGCCACATCCGCGAAGCGGATGCCGTGGGTGGACTGGACATAGACCTTGGCGTTGGACTTGCCCACGCCGCCGAACATCATCGAGTTCGCGCCGCCGGCTTTCTCCATCAGCTTCCGGTTCATGACATTGCCCAGCCAGACGAAGAGGACGATGGGCAGCACGAAGCTCAGCAGAAAGCTCATCAGCGGCGAGGCCTGCTCGACGATCTCGCTGGAAAACTGTGCGCCCGCGTCGTAAAGGCGCTGGGTCAGGTCGGGGTCGTTCATGAGGCCCGTCTTGTAGACCTGCGTTTCGTCTTTATCAGTAAAAAGGATCTGGTTGGATTCCACATCCACCCGGCCGATGTCCTTCTCCTCGGTCATGGACATGAAGGTGCCGTAGTCCACTTCCTTGATCTGCCGTTCGTTCATCCACGGCACGAGCACGAAGTTGAGCAGCATCAGCACCAGCAGCACGATGGCGTAATAGATGGCCAGCGGCTTTTTGGGGGTCTTGACTTCTTTCATGGGGTTCCCTCCTCGCCCTCTCCGTCTGCTTTGCAGCCACCTCTCCCACGGGGAGAGGAACTGGCGTGCCGGGCAGGCTGAAGCGGGACGACCAAAGCTTATGATCTCGGAAACGGCAGTGCCCTGCAGTTCCCTGTGAGTTTGATAGTAGCATACCACGACGCCATTTAAGAAACCAGCGTTTCGAGGGTAACTTTGCAAAAACTTCGCAGATTCTTAACAAAGAAGCCCGCCGGATGCATTTTCCATCCGGCGGGCTTCCCCTGCCTTTTATCGCCCTGCGGTTTTCCCGGAGGATGAGATTCAGCTTTCGGCCTTCAGCACCGTCGGCTCAGCGGGCGGCGGCGTGAGAGTGGAGTGGGCCAGCACGAAGGCAGCGGCCCGGCTGGACGCGATGCGCTGCGCGGCGCGGCGGCGGTCGTTTGAGGGGAAGGTGTGCTCTCCGTCCCGCTTGTCGTCCCAGTGGGCCAGTTCTTCCTCCACCTCGGCCTCCGTGGGCCAGAGCTGCTCTCGCTGCGCCACCAGCAGCAGGCCCATCCGGCTGCGCAGCTTGCGCTCCGCCTCGGTGTGGAGCCATGCGCGGAACTCCTCCACGGTCTGGCCCTGCACCTTCAGATACTGGTCGAAGTTGATGCCGTTGGCCTGCATCCGCAGGTTGAACTGACGCTGTTCGGCAAAGTAGTTGCCCGCCACGAGCTGCTTGGGCAGCGGGCCTGTGACCTGTGTGCCCAGCTGGGCGATGAGGGCCTGTTCGGCCACGGCGCGGGCCTGCTGGCAGCGCTGGGCGTAGATCTCCTGCGTCACTCTGGCCCGGAGTTCCCGCCTGCCCTCGGCGTCGGCGGCGCGGTCCTCGTCGCCGTGATTCCGGTTGATCTCCAACTCGATGGTCAGTTCCCGGATGGGCCGGGGCTGGATGGGCTGGACGAAGCCGGTGTATCCCCCCAGCTCCAGCGGCGGCAGACAGAAGAACTGCGCCCCCACCCGGAATCCCTCGGCCCGGTTCACCGCCAGAAGCTCAAAATCCGGGTCTGTGACAGGCTGCAAGCCATGCTCCGCCATCAGCTGAGCAAACAAGGGCGAAAAGCCCTCCAGGATCGCCCGGTTCACCGCCGCCGTCAGCAGGTCATCTTCGTCCTGCGCAGCCCCCGGGGCGGCTCTCACGGCCTGTACGGCTTCTTCCAGCTCTGCCGCCGTCGCGGAAAAGACCACCCGGCAGTCGCCCGGCTCCGCCATTCCAAAATGTTCGAGTTTCATCTTTCTTTTCCCCCTCTCAGTGGACGATGCCGGCCATCAGCACCAGCAGCACGATGCCCAGCACGATGTACAGCACTTCCGCACCCAGAACGGACTTATCACCCTCGACGTACATCTCGGCGGGGTCGTCCGGGTCATAATAAAGGGTGACGACCGCGCCCTGTGCCAGCTCTCTGCCCTTTGCGGGCTTGGGATAATGGAGATGGTGGATGCCGCCTGCGGTGGAAAATTCCAGCAGATAGGCTTCACCGTCCCGGCTCTGCACCGTGCCCGCCACTGCGGCCTCTACTTTTTCGCCCCGGGTCATGAGCCTGCGCCGACGCGACCAGCTCCGCCACGCCATATAGAACATGATGCCTGCGCCGATGAGAAAGATAATGATATTGAACATCTGTAGTTTCCCTCTTCCGTAAATAGTCCCGCCGGGCCGCCTGCCCCGCAGGGGGTGATATTTATTGTACCATATCCCGCCAGATTTTTCGCCCCATTCGGCCTATACGGAATGCAACAATTTTCGCTCGAAAATTTGTAGCATGATTTTTGAAAAAAGTGCTTGACTTTCTCTGCATCCGTGGTATAATAATCATCGTTCCGAGCCGAACGGCGACGAACAAAAACAGAATATGCGGATATGGCGGAA
>ENA-OXEY01000639-OXEY01000639.1-human-gut-metagenome-genome-assembly--contig:-NODE-639-length-13613-cov-39.418867_pt1 | contig 13613 bp, 10 predicted proteins | sample MGYA00249365_ERZ652263 | MGnify/ENA primary metagenome ERZ652263 (study PRJEB26925, sample SAMN05826763) | human gut metagenome | biome: ENVO:2100002; feature: ENVO:00000062; material: ENVO:00002003...
GTGTTATATTTGCCATAGGAAGTAAAAGAGGTGGTTCTCTTTGCTAAGGTAGTTCTTTCTACCTTAGCTTTACTTCCTTTTTTTTGTTTTTTATCGAAAAACGTTTAGGACAACATTGAGTCGTACCTCAAATGGCTGAACCAATCGCTCAACAAGATGCGTTCGGTAGCGGTGTACTACAAGGAATACTCTACCCTCGAGAACTTGCAGCTGCTCGGGGAGGAGTATATTCGTCAAATGAAGCGCGACCTTACACCCAAAACGTTCCAAACGTCTATTTCTCTGTCAAAAGATAGGAATTTCGCATGATGGCTTTTACTCTTCTATGCAGGAGTGACACAAATACGATGCTTCGGATTTTGGCTACCTCGACTCGCTCGGTTATGACCGAATTATCGAAGAGGCACAGCAGGAGCGGTATTCCATACGCTCGCTGAGCAACTTTTCCTCATTGCACTCGTCTCTTGACTGCCGCACTGATGCGGATCTCGACCCGATGGCTCCGCTTTGTATTGGCATGGACTACAATGCCAATATCAATTGGATTGTGTGCGGTCAGCCTCGCGGCAACCGCTTAAATGTGCTCAAATCTTTTTACGTCAAGTTTGAGTGCAAAATCCCTGCGCTCATTGCAGACTTTTGCACTTACTATGCGCCCCATGCCAATCACAGTGTCATCTATTACTATGATGCCACCGCTCTTGGCTCTAACTATGCCGTGAACGACCAAGACTTTCACTGGGTAGTTGTGCATGAGTTTGAACGCCACGGCTGGAGTGTGCAAGATGTGTATTTGGGCAACCCTATGCGCCATGATGAAAAGTACTTGCTCATCAACCAAGGATTTTCAGGCAAGCAACGGCTCATGCCTTATTTCAACCGCCAAAATAATGACGATCTTATTCTTGCGGTGCAATCGGCTGGCGTGGAGCGTGGAAGAAACGGTTTCCGTAAGAACAAGTCCACAGAGAAAAATCCCGAATCAGAGGAGGACTTGTTGGAGCATCACACCGATGGCACAGATGCTTTTGATACGCTGTATATTGGGTGTGAGAAATTTCCGCAGCATGATTTTTATGGGGGATTTGTTGGAGGGGTTAGATAAAATTGATGAATATCATGTTAATGTTTGTATAATCGGGGGGGGTATTTGAAATTGTTGTACTTTTGGGTGTTCAAAGTATTAACAATTAAAAGTTGCGCCCGACACGGATTTAGGGAATTTTACAATGAACCTTCATGATTTAGCATTTAAGGTTAATGTGTGTATTCCAATTTCTGAAGAATACATCCCTAACGATGAAACCGAAGAGAAAATGAATACATTCATTCAAGCTGCAAAGGAAGATACTAGTAGTATATTGAATGCAGATGGGCATAAAGGTTGGCAAATAGGACAAGCATTTTATTATGTATTACGATACCATCGAAACATAGACAAGTATGATATAAGGTTTTGTGTAGCAGCTTGCATTATATCACTCATAAAAGCTCTTGAAATGGGTACAATGCAGAGTGTCTTAGCTATACAAAAACTTTTAAAGTTAATAATGGCATACAAAAATATTTTTGAAGTGTATTTTTTAGCTATGCCTAATGAACGGATGACTAATGATTTCAATATGCCACAATCAGCACTCCTATCAAACCAATTATCTGCGCATGATGCAACGAATATGAGAATGAATTGTTTTGTAAAATTCATGATAGCTTTAGCTGAAAACAAATTGGATTTAGAAAACCCGCATATATTGGCTGGTAGGTTCTATACTACTGCATTGTATACAGATGCATATAATAAAATTGATGGATTTGATTCATTTGGTGTTGTTATATAAAACAGGAACAAAGATAAGTATATTGTAGTATGAGAAAATACGCAACTCAAGCAGAATTAGATTACATTCCAAATGTAAATTTTAAGAGGAATCACATCTGCATGTTGTATATGCAGAATTGTGATTATACTGATATACAAGGATATTTAATGGAGCAATTGGATTTAAATCCCAAATTACTTGCTTGGATTTTTGACGACAATAGTTTAATTGGAAAATCATACCTTTCTCTAGATAATGGACAATATGAAGCATTCCAAGATTTTTACAATTCATTGGATATTTATGATTGAATAGCAATAATATACTAAAGTTTCCCACCCCCAATAAAGAGGGTGGGAAGTAACAATAATTCAAATTTTCTTCGTAAATTAGAGATGCTTAATCAACTGATTTACAATGGAAAATAAGAATACTGTTATAGATGCAAAAATAGGTAATTTGAACGAACTTACCAAGGTTTTATCCGTTAAAGAACAAGCCCAAGAGCAACTTTTAGTCGTCATGAAGGCATTGGGAATCAGTAAAATCGTTCGGAATCTCAAATTCGAAAAAGCTCTGGGCTATACCTTGACCTCCCTCTTCATCTCGCTCCTCATCATGCGCCTGTTGGGAAAGACGATTGCTTGTGCCACTTCCAATCATTTTCGTGGACTTTGCACTGTGTCAAAGAACACGCTGTATCGCGCACTTTTGAACGCCCGCATCGATTGGCGAATGCTTCTTACCAAAATTACCCTTCGCTTCCATGACATTCTTCGGGAGCATCAGGTGGATACCGACGAGCATGACACTTGTGCCATCCTTGATGATACAACCTTTCAGAAGAGCGGCATTCGAATCGAAGGAGTCAGCAAGGTGTTCAACCATAATAGAAAAGAATAAGCCTCTGGCTCTTGGCTTTTAATAAGTAGGTGTTCAAAATTATTTTATATAGTTCTATCGAAGTATTTTTACTTTGCATTACGTTCTTGCACCGCATTTGCTTGCTCTGCGCTCAGTCACATAGCCCGCTATGCTCCACTGCTTCGCCAAGTCAGGCTGCACCTCAGCATAGCTCTTGAGAGCAAGCTCTCGTCGCTCTGCATTCGGTTTGCACTGACATTCGCACAGAACAAACAACTACGGCACAATAACGCAATTCAAATGTAAAAATAATTTTGAACACCTACTTAGTAAAATGTTTACCCCTGCGTAAAACTTACAGCTGTAAGTTTTATGGCGGTAAGTTTTCTACGAGTAAAAGAAAAATATATTCAAAGCGTATGAAATTCGACAATCGAGAAAAGGAACTTGCCTGCAGAGCAAATATTAAACAGCAAACTGCGGCATAAGCAAAAATGTATTAAAGCAAACCTTTATTTTAGCCATCCGTTTACCGCTGTTTGGACTATACGCTGGGAAGTCCTAAATAATTACTCCGCGATTGTTGGATTTAGTTCCGAGCCTGTTGAAATTAGTTCCGAGCTTGTTGAAATTAGTTCCGAGCTTGTTTTAAGAATCTCGGAATTACTGATAATCAGCGTTTTCAGAAAAACGCATAAATCGGTTTCATGCACGCTAAATTCGTTCTGAAACGAAGAGAAGGGAAAACTTTGGATATTCACTCTTATTAAGCTATTTGTTAAAACAGCCATGAACTCAACAAAGGGCGTAACGCTTTACAACCCCAAAGCATATTTTGAGGGGAGGAGGATGCTTCGTGAAAATATTTCACCTTGCTCAAAAGGGCTTAGCAGCTATTATTTGCTAAGCCCTTTTGAACTACTGCCAGACTAAAGATTTAGCGGCTTCGGAGGTAAAAAAATTATCACCGTAATGAACTTGTTTCTTACCGATTCGACTAACGGAAGGAATCGGTCAGGAGTTTGATTTCGATGGTGGGCGATATGCGTTCGTACAGAATGTTATAAACGGCATCAAGAATGGGCATGTTCACATGGTAATGCCGGTTAATGTCCTTCATACATTTTGTACCGTAAAAGCCCTCGGCAATCATTTCCATTTCGATTTGAGCTGACTTCACACTGTAGCCCTTGCCTATCATCGTGCCAAACACGCGGTTGCGCGAGAAGTTTGAATAACCGGTGACGAGCAAATCGCCTAAATATACTGAGTCGTACACCTGACGGTCGATGGGATAAACGGCACGCAAAAAGCGGTTCATTTCCTGAACGGCATTCGACATGAGTACGCTTTGGAAATTATCGCCGTATTTCAAACCATTGCAAATACCTGCTGCTATGGCATAGACATTTTTCAACACCGAAGCGTATTCAATGCCAATGACGTCGCACGATGTTTTGGTTTTTACATAGCTCGAAGCCATGGTATCGGCAAACGCCTGGGCTTTTTCCTTGTCGGCACAACCCACAGTCAGGTAAGTGAGTCGGCCCAAAGCCACTTCTTCGGCATGACTGGGGCCGCCCAAAACAGCTAAATTCTCGTCGGGCACGTTGTACACCTGACGGAAGAACTCGGAACAAACCAAATTTTCGTCGGGCACAATGCCCTTGATAGCTGTAATAATCAGTTTGTCGTGCAGTTTTACCTTTAACTTTTTCAGGTGATTTTTCAAATAAGGCGAGGGCGTGACAAACACCAGGGTGTTGCATGTTCGCACTACTTCATTGATATCCGTCGAAAAAGTGATACGGTCCACATCAAAGTGCACGCTGGTTAGATAGGAAGGATTATGCTCAAGCCGCCGAAAGTCGTCGATGGCATCCTGCCTACGCATATACCAATGCAGATGCTCTACTTTTTCAAGCAGCATCTTTGCTATGGCTGTGGCCCAACTGCCACTTCCCATCACGGCTATGTTTCCTATGTCGTACATGATAAAAAGGCAATGTGGCAATGCACCGTTCTGAAAACAATCACCCGAGTTCGGGTTTGCAGCAGACCATGAGGTTCTGATGAATACTTCGTCTTAGCGCCCCTCACACTGCCGCTCACGTTTTCGGCTTGCGCTGCATTGCCACACATTATTTATACATTCCAAGCTTCGATTTCCTGCACACTGGGTTTCTGAATATCGAGCTTGTACTTTTTAATTACTTCGCCAATTTGCTGTTGGAGTTTCTGTGCATTCACTTCCTTCAAGTCGGCTACAAGATAGTAACCCACTTTCTGAAGAATGGGCACAATTTCTTCGGGAATGCCTACTTCGACATACTTCGATGCGGCATCGCGCGGAGCCTTCTTTTCGGGACGCATCTGCGGGAAGAAGAGTACTTCCTGTATCTGCGTTTGGCCGGTCATCAACATCACGAGGCGGTCGATACCGATACCGATACCCGAGGTGGGAGGCATACCGTACTGAAGGGCACGGAGGAAGTCCTGGTCGATAAACATGGCTTCGTCATCGCCCTTTTCCGACAGGCGGAGCTGATCCTGGAAGCGTTCTTCCTGGTCAATCGGGTCGTTGAGCTCAGAATAGGCATTGGCCAGTTCCTTACCGTTAACCATCAATTCAAAGCGTTCGGTGAGTTCGGGGTTAGTGCGGTGCTTCTTCGTGAGCGGCGACATTTCCACAGGATAGTCGGTAATAAAGGTAGGCTGAATGTAGGTGCCTTCGCAGAATTCGCCGAAGATTTCGTCGATAAGCTTGCCCTTACCCATGGTTTCATCGATTTCCATGTTCAGTTTCAAGCAGATTTCGCGAATTTCGTCTTCGCTCTTTCCGTTCAGGTCGTAACCGGTTTTTTCCTTAATGGCTTCCAGAATGGGCAGACGGCGGAAAGGTGCTTTGAAGCTGATGGTTTTTCCGTCGACCACGCTTTCGGGCTTGCCGTTGACAACCGTACAAATGCGTTCAATCAATTTTTCGGTGAACTCCATCATCCAGTTGTAGTCCTTGTACTGCACATAAAGTTCCATACAAGTGAACTCGGGATTGTGGCTGCGGTCCATACCTTCGTTGCGGAAGTTCTTGCCGATTTCGTACACACCTTCGAAACCGCCGACGATGAGTCGCTTCAGGTAAAGCTCGGTAGCGATACGCAGATAAAGGTCTACGTCGAGCGAGTTGTGGTGGGTAATAAACGGACGGGCGCTGGCACCACCCGCAATAGGCTGCAGAATGGGGGTTTCAACCTCTGTATAGCCGGCTTCGTCGAAGAACTGACGCATGGTTTTAATTACCAGGCTGCGCTTCAAGAATATGTCCTTTACGTCGGGGTTTACCAACAGGTCGACGTAACGCTGACGGTAACGGAGTTCGGGATCGTTAAAGGCATCGTAGGTCACACCGTCTTTTTCTTTAACCACGGGCAGGGGGCGCAAGCTCTTTGAAAGCACTACGAGTTCCTGTGCGTGTACTGAAATTTCGCCGGTCTGCGTACGGAACACAAAACCCTTTACGCCGATGAAGTCGCCCAGGTCGAGCAACTTTTTGAATACGCTGTTGTAGAGTGTTTTGTCTTCGCCCGGACAGATATCGTCGCGTGTAATATACACTTGAATGCGACCTTTTGAGTCCATCAACTCAGCGAAACTGGCTTTACCCATCACACGGCGGCCCATCAAACGACCGGCAATGCAAACTTCGCGTTTTTCGTCAGACTCATCGCTGAAATTGGCTTTAATATCGTCACTGTGAGCCGTCACCTTGTATTCGGCAGCGGGATAAGGGTCAATACCTAACTGACGCAACTCGTCCAACGAATTGCGGCGCTGAATTTCTTGTTCGCTAAGTTCTAAAACGTTCATTTGTATATTTCGATTCTTTATTATCTATAATGAGTCGGTGATTGCCACCATATACGCACTAACAGCTAACAAACTGTCAGAGAGTATTGCTCAGCCCGACTTCGTAAAATAATCGTTACACTGAGGTGAAGGCTGACTTCACGTGAGCAAAGTTACACCAATCTCGGCAAACAGCCAAAAAAAACGGCAAAACTCAGTTTACGTTTACTGAATTTCGCCGTTTGTCGGCTTGTAGGCCTTAATTTATCGCTATTTTAAAATCCACTCTGTTTACTTCGCTTCCATCACGTGCTTGCCGTAGTTCACGCCCTTCTGCTGATAGTATTCGGCTTCCTTCTGCAAACGCTTTAGGAAGTCGGGGTAGCTGCGAAGGTTCTGCTGCGTCCAGCCGGCTTCGGCCACTGCGGCTAAGCGGGGCAACATCAGGTACTGTACCGTTGAGGCATCTTCGACCCACTCGGTCCAGAAGTTAGCTTGCACGCCCATGTAGCGGTTTTGCAAATCGGCAGGCACATCCTGCAAGGGTACATAGTTGTAAACAGCCTCAACCGTTTCGGTGCCATGACCCTGTGAATGGGGTTCAGTCGGGAGTTTCGACTGCTTGCGGTTGATGTAATAAGGAATCTGCGGCGACAGAATGGTATTCATGCCGCGCTTAGCTGCTTCCTTGGCTGCCTGGTTTGCACCCACCCATGCCATGATGGTGATGTCGTTGCCCAAAGGCTGCGTATTGCCGTGGAGCACTTCGTTCCAGAAAATGAGGTGACGTTGCTGGTCGGCAGGTTTCTTCGCAATGTGTTCCTTGAGCTGCTTGTAGAAATTGATTTGCAGGTCGCGGTAGTTCTTCGAACCGATTTCGGCCAGCAGTTTCTGGCAGTCCTTATTCTGTTCCCATTTCGTTGTGGGACATTCGTCGCCACCCAAGTGAATGTAGCCGAAGGGGAAGATATTCGTCAGTTCATCAATCACATCCTTGGCAAACTGCACGGCCTTGGGATTGGCCACGTTGATGACATCGGGAGATACTCCCTGCCAGAGCCACACCTCGTGCTTCATGCCGGGGTCGCAAGCCAGGAAGTCGGGATACGAAGCCACGGCTGCCTGTGAGTGGCCGGGTATGTCGACTTCGGGAACGATTTCGATGAAGCGTTCCTTGGCATAGCGCACAATTTCGCGGGCATCTTCCTGGGTGTAGTAGCCGCCGTAGCGTTGGCCGTCGGGTTTCGTGTCGCCCCAACCGAGCACCTTGCTGTTACGCCAAGCGCCGGTTGCCGTGAGTTCGGGATATTTGGTAATTTCGATGCGCCATCCCTGGTCTTCGGTCAGGTGCCAGTGGAAGCGGTTCATCTTGTAGGCCGCCATCACATCCAGCACTTTCTTGATTTCTTCCTTGCCGTAGAAGTGTCGGCCTTCATCAAGCATAAAACCGCGCCAGCCAAACTTGGGGGCATCGCTCACGCTCACTGCCGGAAGGGTCAGTTTCACGTCTTCGCCCACGGCTTTTCCGGCCAATACGGCACGTGTGGGGAGCAGTTGCTGCAGGGTTTGCAGGGCATAGAAGAAGCCGGCAGGACGAGCTGCCTCAATGGTTATTTGCTTTTCGTCGACCTTCAGGTTATAGGCCTCGGCTGCCAAACTGCTGTTGAGTTTCAGCTGCAGAGCGGCCTTTCCCATTTTTCCGGTTTGAAATTTCACGCCGGTCGTTGCGGTAAAGTTCTTTTCAAAATTATCGAGTACCCACTGAATGCTGTCGCCGGGATAGGCATCCACTGCGGTTTTCAGTTTTTTTGAAAACTCAAAAGTTCCCTGCTCCATCTTTACGGTTTGTGGAAGCGGAATGAGCGACACGGCATTATCAGCCCATACGGGTGCAGCACAAACTGCCGTCAGGGCTAAAGCTAAGTTTTTCAGTTTCATGAATTGGTGTATTTAGGCACGAACGTGCATTTCTTGATTCGTAAAATGACGGTTTGCCGCCGAAATGCAATGCTGTTTGGCAACACTTCTGCATTTGGGTGACAAAGTTAGCAAAAACGATGGAATTACAGCTTCTTACGTAATAATAAGTAGCAATTCCTTATTTCTTTTACAAAGAACACATACCACCATCTGCCTCAATTACTCGCCGAAAAATCCTTGCTGCTTGAGGGCTGCCAGCAGTCCTTCCGACATGGTGCGGCAATCGGCTGCTGTATAGCGTATGTCGGTAAACACCTGCGCCAGGGTTTCGGTATGGTTGATTTTTACAAACTCCTGGTTCTCGGGCAAGGCTTCCTTCGCGCTGTAATCGCGATTGATGCTTTCGGGCGTTGCACACACATACTGCTCATCGTGACGAATGGCCGACAAGGGCAAACGGTCAGTGGGCTGAGGGGCTTCATCTGGCCAGCCCAAGGTAATCGTTGCTACGGGCATAACGAGTTTGGGCAAGTGCAGTACATCGATGATAGCGGCAGGCTGATAAATGGTGGTGCCTAAAAAGCAAAGTCCCAAACCGGCTGCTTCGGCCAAATCGCAAAAACGCTGGCAGAAGAGCAACGCATCGGTTGCCGCATTTTGATAGGACATGAAGTTATCGTAGCCGGGATGTCCCTTGCGCTGCAGGGCCCACTCGGTGGTGCGGTGATAGTCGGCGCAGAAAGTCAACACCACAGGGGCTTGGGTCACCATGGGCTGATTGAAGTGTGCCGGAGCCAATTCTTTTTTCTTGGCTTCCGAACGGGTCACCACTACGCTGTAGAGTTGCAGGTTGCCCATCGTCTGGGTGCGCTCGGCCTGTTGCAGCAGGTCATTGAGCAACTCATCGCTAACGGGGCGATTGGCATATTTGCGAATGCTTTTACGTATCATTGTTTGAAGAATTTGATTGGTGATGTATTTGATTTGAATAGTATTTGAGCCGTTGCACACAGTGACAGCGCAACGGCTCAAATAAGGATGATTGATGGTTGAATTTAAAACTTAAAGTAAATGAAGGGTTGAATTTCCGAACCTTTCACCTGTATCACCCAGATAATCATGACCACGAGCATCAGTGCCATCAAAATGGAAGGTGCGCGTCCCATGAGCTTCTCGGCTTGTTCGCTCCAGCGCGATGGCAGGAAGTGCAACACAAAACCGCCGAGCATCAAGGCTGTGACTTCGGGATAGCCGCTCACGAACTGCGTGATGAGCTGGGGCTGGAAGTTGGTGAATATTTGCGTCAACATGGCTGCCGAGGCTTCGAACGAACTGCCGGCAAAGAACAGCCAACTGAAACATACCAAATGGAACGTGAGCACAATGGCCAAAATGCGGCGCACGCCCGTGGGGTGATAGCTTTTGTCGTGACCAAGCACCTTCTGCCATGCTTTATGGGCGCAAAGGGCCACACCGTGTACACTGCCCCAAATCACGAAATTCCATGAGGCTCCGTGCCACAAACCGCCAAGCAGCATGGTCATGAATTGGTTGAAATACATACGCCACCGGCTGCAGCGGTTGCCGCCTAATGAAATGTACAAATAGTCGCGCAACCAGGTTGACAGCGAAATGTGCCAACGGCGCCAAAAGTCGGTAATCGAATCGCTTTTATACGGGGCACGGAAGTTGGCGGGGATGTGGAATCCCATCCACAAGGCAATGCCGATGGCCATGTCGGAATAACCCGAAAAGTCGCAGTAAAGCTGCAGGGCATAACCGTAAACGCCCAACAAGTTTTCAAGTCCGGAATAGAGCGCGGGGTTATCGAAGATGCGCGAAACAAAGTTCGTGCTGATGTAATCGGAGATGATACATTTCTTGAACAGTCCCATGATGATGAACCATGTACCAACGCCCATCATCTCGTGGGTCACCACAACGGGCTTTCGCAACTGGGGCAAAAAGGTGCGGGCGCGCAGAATTGGACCGGCCAGCAGCGTGGGGAAAAAGCTGACAAAAAAGGCAAAGTCGGTGATGGAACGGGTGGGCTCCATCTGCCGGCGATACACATCTATAATATAGCTCATAGACTGGAACGTAAAGAACGATATACCGATGAGCATGGGCAAATCGAGTTTTACATCTGGCGAGAACAAGCCGAAACTGGCCAACGTTCCTAAGGCAAAGTTGGTGTATTTAAAGAATGCCAACTGGCCTAACATAAACACCAAGGCGCCCATCAGCCAGCGTTTGCGCAAACGGTTGTCATCGCCCGCTTTCTGCATTTGCAGGGCTGCAAAAAAGTTTACCAGCGTTATCAGGGCCAACAGCAAGAACCAGCCGCCTGCATTTTTGTAGTAAAAGTAGTACGAAAAGGCCGTTACATAAAGTAGACGCAAGGCCGTGGTTCTACGGCTGCTCAGCAACGTGTAACCTGCAATAAAGGCCAAAAACAGGAAGAGAAACAAACCTGTATTGAACAGCAGCGGCTGAGTGGGGATATAAAGTAATTGGTCAATAATTGACATGAGGTGGTGAATAATTATTTTAAAAGAATGTTTGGAAGGAAGGAAAAAGTTCAGCAACCCTCAGACATGGCTTTGGCTAGTGCCTCGCCCAGCAGTTTGCCCTGCAAGGCATAGCCCTGCGGCTGAAAATGAATACGGTCGGGACGCATGTAATGACCCGCCACCCAGTTTCGCTGAGCTGCCTGTTCTCCTCCGCAAATGTCAAACATGTTCCACACGGGCATTTGATGCTCTGCACCATAGCGGGCAATCAAGTCGGCACAGCGCGAACTCATCGGGTTCGGACGTTTCACGTAGCGCACATGGCGACGTTTCTGTTTCGAACGCGAGGTTCGGCGATAATTCACATACGACGTTGTGAGGTAATCGCCCGGAGGAGTGGTCAGCAAAACGACAGCATTGGGGCAAGCCTCGCGCAGACGTTTGAAAAAGTTGTTCAACTGCACCTCGTGCTGTTCCGGCCGGTAGCCCATGCCGTGGGCCTCGTTCGTTCCGAGCGAAAGCACAATCAGGTCGGGACACTTTTCGGCAAACTTCTGCATATAGCTTTCGGTCAGAAAATGCGAACTGGTTGCACCGTTCCGGCCAAAGAAGTTGAAACACACGCCGGCACCTGAATCGGGCTGTTCGGCCTGTCCGAAATAATCATAGAGCGTCTGACGCAACGACAGCGGAAATGTTTTCCCGGCCACATGCGAATCGCCAATCTGCAACACGCGCAAAGGACGTTTCCCTTCGTTTAAAATGCGTGCCACCGAACGCAAATACGCGACATTGGTTATTACGTTGGGCTGTGCGTTGCGAAACGTATGCGGCAAAGCATGCTGCAAGTCTTTTTTCAACGCCACCTTTACCGGACAGTCGGCCTGCCTGGCCGAATCAGCGGTTGCCGAATCGGCTGTCGTTGCCGTGACAAAGGCTTCCGGCATTTTGGCCGTTCCTTCACCTTCCGCGGCAAAATGTCTGCCCGACTGGCTCAAACTGGCAGCCACGGCTATACCCAACAAAGCGAGCCACCCACCCACAATGAGGTAAAACTTGCGGTTCGAACTCTGCGAATGCGACGACTGCGAACCCTGCGTCACCTTGGTCCAGGTGCTGCAATGCCAGCGAGGACGCGGCGTGTGCGTTTCGCGGTTTGCTTTATGGGGCTTTCCGGTATTGTTCATGACCATAAACCATTGATTTGAAAAGGTAGTTGGCTATTCGCTTACCGCCCCGGGCATTGATATGAGTGTAGTCCTTTCCGGCTTCTGCCGGTTTGGCTTCTGCCATCCGTTTGATACTACCCTCTCCGCCCATGGCTTCAAAAAGGTTCCAGAAAGCAATGCCGCAATCAGCAGCCAGCTTCTGTTGGTAACGCGACAAAGCAATGATGCCCGGCAAGGTGTGCAATTCGCCGTCAGACATACGGTTCACGCGGTCGCCCACTCCCACCAGCAAAATGCCGGACTCGGGGAAACTCTGTTTCAAGTGGTCAATCACACGCTTCATCTGCGCCATATAGGCCGAATAATTCTTTTGCGTTTTATTCGCCACATTCAGTCCGAACTGCAGCACAATCAGGTCGTACGGTCGCACGCTGTGCAGTTCGTTCAGGTTGCGCTGCGGAATTTCAGCCAGCGTCACCCCGCTGCTTCCGCGCAACGACAGGTTGTCGACGATAACGCCCGTCTTGCTCTCCTCAGCCACGCCCCAGCACACCAAGCCGCTTGCTGCAGGCACCTGCCAGCGTACTTTTCCGGCCCGTCCGCTGCGCTTCAGAGCTTCGATGCGTCCGTTTCCTTCGGCATTTAGCGCCAGCATCGGTCCATTGTCCAGCTTCACGCCCACATTCACCGGAGCATTGGCTCTTAGGTAAATGGTATGCACTTCGGCCGAATCAAGCCCCGGCATCCGCACTCCGCTCACCTCAGTCCAACCCGTACCTTGGGGCTGGAAGTAACGCTGACCGATATTCAGCAAATCGCGTTTGTAACGTCCTTTGTCCAGCACGCAATGAGCCGTCCATCCGCCATAACGCTGCCGCACCGTCGCACGGTTCGCAGCATAAGGGGGCGCAATGTCAAGGTATCCCACACCGTGTCCGCCAAACTTACGCTGCAATTCCTCGCGCAGGGGAGCCGTCAGAATGTCCACTTCGATGAATGAGTCGCCAAAATACGCAATGCGCACCGGCCGTCCCAGTTCATTTCGTTTGTTTAGGGCGCGATAAAAGGGTGCCATGCCGTGTGTTCCCGACGCTGAATAGTCCAATATCGGGGTAACGCCCTTCGGAGCGGGCGTAGTAGGCTGTGTTTGCGCGTTGGCAGTTTGCGTAGTCGTTCCACCACCCTCTCCGGGCGTTGCCAGAGCAGGTACAACGGGCAAAGGGGGCACCTCGGGCAAAGCCTCAGCCCCATCTCCGCCGCTGTTTTCCTCGTCAATGACATCCGACAACAGGGCCACGCGTTTCACCTCGTAACCGCCAATAGTCAGTGCCGGCACCCACTGCAAAGGAATCAGCAGCAGCACTACAACCAGCACCAAAAGCAATATTTTAAATGGAGAATTTTTCAATGTAATGATATTTTTGAGTGAAGTCGTCTGAACTTTTATGAAATTCAAGATTTGCCTTAATTTTTGAGGCGTT